>SAMEA104404103__coassemble_587_pt1 | contig 25928 bp, 19 predicted proteins | sample SAMEA104404103__metabat2_high_PE_061 | metagenome-assembled genome bin SAMEA104404103 (sample SAMEA104404103) | Balaenoptera acutorostrata | reverse complement strand
AAATGGCGAGAGAAAGGAAGATAAATATTTTAAAACTGTATGAAGTTATTTTTTTTACCATTACTAAAGGTAAGAATTTTATCTGCTAGCTGCATGCTGTGTTATAGATTCTTCTTAGTTTTTGTATTCTGTTAATATTGTGCGGTAGGCTGGCGGCCCTCCCTTTTTCCGTCTGTTTGATATTCTCCTTTTTCCAGTATTTGATGGCAAAGCAAGGGGATTGGGGAATTTTCGTACCCGTAGCGTTGTGTCTGGAAGTGGAATTCGTAGGGCTGGAGACGGATTCCTGCACAGCAGACCGCTTGTGCACATTTTCAAGAAACCTCAAACTTATGCTTATATCTGACCGAATATCAATTATATAGGTAAAAGACAAGATGGAAGAATAGAAAACAGGAAGTCGTGAAGAGATGTTATAACTCTCCTAATTTTATTTAAGATTAAGAACTTGGCTGGAACAATAACATTTTTTCCTTGGCTCGTTTTTTCAAAGTAATTACCTTTGCGCTCAATAAACTAAACAACTGACATGAAAGAAAGAATCACTAAATATCACGCTATGGCTACTCTGGAAGCATGCTTTCAGAACTACAATGGTGTGGTCTGCGCGCATTGGTTTAGTGGTTTCATGTAAATATTTATCCTTATAAAAAAAAGTGGAATAATCCCTGTCGTACTGGTGTCTTGTAAAGATGTCGGTAGTGGGATTTGTGCAAAAAATAAGGTTTTCCCGACAACGTGCCTTCTGTTTCGGAAAGCGTCCGCTTACCGGGACAGGGCAGGGGAGACTATAACAAATAAGGAATAAATCATGTTACATATCATTGCTATCATGCTCTTCGGAGTAGGATTGGGCTATTTTTTCAGAAATGCCAAGTTTACACAAAAAACGGAGAAGACCATCTCTCTGACCATCATCGCCCTCCTGTTCATCCTGGGATTGTCCATTGGATCGAACGAGGCTATTATGAACAATCTTTCTGTTTATGGAAGCCAGGCTGCTGTGCTTGCCGTATTCAGTCTGGGAGGGAGTATCCTGGTGTCCTGGTTTGTTTACCATCTCCTATTCAAGAAAGGAGGGGACGCATGAAAGGAAGTTTGATTGTCGTCGCTTTTTTTGTGGCAGGATGCCTCCTGGGAACCTTTGGTAAATTACCTTTCGAGGCGCATCAGGTGTCGATGTACATTCTTTACGCGCTGATGCTCCAGGTAGGAATCAGTATTGGAAGCAACAAAAATTTGAAAACCATCATCGGTGCCTTGCATTGGAAGATGCTGTTCATTCCTTTAGGAACGATTGTCGGCACCCTTTTGTTTTCCGCACTGGCGAGTTTGTTGCTGAGCAGATGGAGCGTGTTCGACTGTATGGCGGTGGGCAGCGGTTTTGCCTACTATTCGCTTTCGTCGATACTCATCACCCAGTTCAAGACACAGTCGATGGGAGTGCAGCTCGCTACCGAACTGGGTACGATCGCCCTGCTGGCAAACATCTTCCGTGAGATGATGGCGTTGCTGGGTACGCCCCTTATCCATAAATATTTTGGCAAACTAGCTCCCATATCTGCAGCGGGTGTCAATTCAATGGACGTTGTACTGCCCGTGATCACGCGTTATTCGGGAAAGGAAATGATTCCCATCGCCATCTTGCATGGCATACTCATAGATATGAGCGTTCCTTTCTTCGTATCTCTGTTTTGCAGTATGTAGATTAAAGATATTACAGACATAACAATAGGTGTTATTTTTTTAGACTGGTAAGTGGACCGGTATTAGATTTTAGGTTAATTGATTGATTAAAAACTCCGGACGTTGGGATAACGTCCGGAGTTTGCTGTTTATGTCGATTCTCGTTGGGAAAGTTCTTCTGGATTCAGTCGATAAATGGTGGAGATTCTGTTCCCGTCCGCCCATGGTTATCCTTCGCCTAGTAAAGAGAAACCGTCCCGAAGCTGGCGGGGACTTGGAAGAAAATAAGAGGGACATCGGTCTAATGCCCCTCTATGAAATGAAATCTTACGAAAGTGGAAGAGTGCGGGATTATTGCACTTCTATTTCATCGGCAAAAATCCATCCGCCCGCCTGGGTCGTATTGGCTTCGACACGGATGTAGCGAGCCTTCTTCTTGCCCTTCCAACTCCAAACTTCGGTCTCATTGAGAGGAAGTTTGGAAACCTTGTGTCCCTTCTTGTAGATTTCTGTAAAGTTCTTGCCGTCTTCGGAAATATAAATATTGTAGATGGCAGGAAAATAAATTTCAGGACCGCTGCACTGCAGGAAATCGGTGCCTATGTATTTGATAGATTCGACCTTTCCTAAATCGATGGTGACGTCGAGATTGTTGCGTCCGATAAATCCTTGCCAACGGCCGTCGCCATAGTTCCAACCACCCCGCAGACCGTCGGTGAGGGTAACCTCGTCGCTGCCTTTATAATGGCTGTTGTAAGGCTTGTTGTAAGTCACCTTCGCGCCCAGTGCCTTATGCTTCAGAGGGGTGAGGGCTTCTTTCCGGTCGCCAACTTCCTTGCGCAAATCGAAAGCGTTCACACCGATTTTGTGCAGATGGTCAACTTCTTTAATGGCCCGTTGTTTGAATTCGTTGTAGTCCTTTTTGGGAGTGCCGTTCCAGGCAATTTCCGAGATGGCGAGCAGACGAGGGTAGAGCATGTATTCCGCATGCGATTCGGTTGGGATATATTCGGTCCAGAGATTGGCCTGTACGCCTTTGATATGTTTCTTCTGTTCTGCTGTCATGCCCTCACCCGGCGTGAAATGATAGACTTTCTCCAACGGGCTGAAACCGCCAATGGCTTCCGGTTGTGTGTTGGGAGCATCCTGGTATCCGTCGAGGTAGCAGTGCGACCCCGGAGAAAGCACAACGTCGTAACCGTGCTGGATGGCATCGAGGGCATAGTCGATGTTGCGCCATACCATGACTGTGGTGCCTTTGGCCAAATCGCCGTCAATGATTTCGTCCCAACCTAGGAGCTGACGGCCATTTTCATTAAGGAAATGACCCATGTGGCGGATGAGATAAGTCTGCAATCCCTTCACTTCCTTGATGCCTTCCTCCTTCATCTTCTGCTGGCAGAGCGGACAGTTGGGCCAGGAAGCTTTGCCGGCTTCATCGCCGCCGACATGGATATAAGGAGAAGGGAATACGTCCATGACTTCTTTCAATACATTTTCCAAAAAGTCGTAGGTCGCTACACTGCCCGGGCAGAAGTCTGCCTGTTTGTAAGGCTCGTGGGTGCAGGAGAGTTCCGGGTATGCCGTGAGGACTTCCTCGGAGTGTGCCGGCATTTCAATTTCCGGGATGATAGTGATGCCCCGTTCTGCGGCATATTTCACCAGGTCGCGGAGTTCTTCCTGGGTATAGTAACCGCCGTGGGCGTTTTCGCTGCCTTCTTGTGCATATTCGCGCTTGCCATCGTTCCACCATGTTTTCCATAAAACGTTCGTTCGCCAGGCGGCGAGGCTGGTGAGGCGGGGATAACGTTTGATTTCCATTCTCCAACCTGCGGCATCCGTCAGATGGAGATGGAGACGGTTGAACTTATACGTGGCGAGCAAATCAATCTGTTCCTTCAGAAAACTGATGGGGAAAAAATGACGTGACACGTCAATCATGACCCCGCGCCACTGATAAGCAGGCGCATCTTTGATGACGCAGCAAGGCAGTTTGCTGCCATCCTGCAGTTGTTTCAAGGTGTTTTGCGCATAGCGGAAACCGGCAGGGGAATGAGCTGCTATGACGATATAGTCTTCGTTGACAGACAATTCGTAAGCTTCCGAATTCGGATCACCGGCGAGTTGTTTGAAGACAATCTGGCGATTCTCAGAATTTTTTCCGGTCTTCCAGCCTTTCCAGTCCTTCAGTAAAATTTGATCCGCAGGCAGTGTGGTCTCAATGACAAAAGGTTTGTCTGTGCGGAAGTTTCCCTTTGTCCATTCCACGCTCTGTGGCATGGGGAGGAGATTCTGTGCTAAGGAAGGAGCGGCAGCTAGCAGAGCTGCCATCAGTATGAAGGATTTTCTTTTCATTAGATTTAATTTATATTTTCTGCAAACTTACTTAAAAAGCCAAATCCGTGAAAGGTTTATGACTCTTTTATTGTCCGAACAAAATGTTTCAGCGGAAAAGAACGTGGTCCGGCAGACGGGGCTGACGGTTGCCTGTCGTTACTGAAAGTGGTTTCTGTAGTCGGAGGAAAGAATCTTCTATGCGGGGCGTGCCATATATTAATGCTGCCGGAATGTGTATTGGATGTGAGGAGGGAGAGCCGGGGTTGTTGACAGAAAAACGGACATCTCTTCCGAGGAAGAAATGTCCGTTGGTAATAAATCGGAATGTATTGGGTTACTTGTTCCACATAAACTGTTTGGAAACACTCTTGTCACCCGATTTGATAGTAAGGACGTAGACACCTTTGACTGCAGAGAGCATCGGAACGCTGACCGTTTCACCTGCGGCAACAGTTGCGAAATTGCAGGTTGAGAGACATGCGCCATCGGTCCGGAATACTGAAATCTCAGCATTTTCGAAAGCTATTGGAGAGGTCACGAATACTTCGTTCTTACCGCCAACAACTTTGAGCTGTCCGCCTTCTGACTTGAGGGCGTCAATGCCTGTAGGAATAGGACTGGCGGTCACTTCAATTTCATTGATGCGAACGTGGTCGCCATCATCAGCACGTGAGTCGGTGATTTCCAACTTGAAGTAGCGTGCTTTGACAGGCTGGTCGAGCATGAAGTGGAAGGTTTCCATATCGGGCACATTGTTGTCGCTATATACTTTTTCCAATGCATATTTGTTCTCACCCATGTAGAGGTTGAATGCCTGGATGTAGCGGCGGCTGCCACCACTCATGGTGATTTCGAAACCGGTAATGTCACGAGTGTCTACCATATCCACGGTCAGGAAGTGAGGGCATTTTGCCGCACCGCCAGTCCACTTGCTGTGCCAGTAAGTCTTAGGGTCACTGTCGATGGTCTGGGCTGCACGACCGTTGGAACCTTCGCCACTAGTTTCTTCGCTAGAGAACTTGATAACTTTCCAGTTGCTCTTGTCCAACTTGTTTTTCTTGAAGTTTTCCTTTTCCTCGATCATCTTCTTCTCGTTGGCAACAGCGAGGTCCACGCGGTCGAGCAAAGCCTGCAAGTTGATGGTGTCGACTGCTGTATTCTCCTTATTGAGCGGAACGCGGGAGCCTGTCACCTTGGAAGGAATGAAGCCACCGGTGGTCATGAAGAATGCGTCATCATATTCGTCGCAAGTACCTTGTCCGAAGTCATTACGTTTGCCTACCTGGGTGCCGCCGTCAGTATGACCGAAGTTCACCTGATTGAAATGATACCATTTGTTGGTGTTCTTCGCATGGCCGTAACCGTTGCGGTAGAAACCTCTGCGGAGTGCCTGACCGGTTGGCCAGTTATAGTTTTCAAGGAATGAATACCAGGAGTCGAAGTTGATGGACTTGTTTGCTAGACGGAGAGTGGCCATATACTGCCAACCCTTGCCATCCTGTGCGTTGTACCAGGCAGAAACCAAAGTATTGTTCTGGGTGATGACTTTCTCTTTGCCATTTTCAATGATGGTATAAGTAGCCTTTTCCGGACGGCAGTTGGTGATGAATTGCACGAACGTGCCACATTCCCAGTTGTATCCGCTCTTGAAGGTCTTCATACCTGTACCTTCGTTATTGAAACGGTTAGGCTCAACTCCTTCACCATGGTCAACGACGTTGGCACGAAGGTTGTCGGGAAGATTCGGATTTTCATCCACACTTCCGTGGTCCCACATAGAGAAAATCACATCGTGAAGAGGTTTGCCATTCTTGTAACCGTTCATCTGAATACCCATGTAGCCATCCAGTACGCCGAGCGACATGATATAAGTACCTGGGATGTCGGCTTCCTGAGGCATCATGACCTCTTGATAGCACCAGTCGTAGGCTCTGCCCTTGGGAGCGCCCGAAGCGGTGCTTCTCCATTGGTTCAAGTGGACGGATGGGGAAGAAAGGTATCCCGGCTTGTAACTCTTGGCACTCGTAGGAGAGTGGTGGAGATATTTGGAGATTTCGATGATGTTGCTCCAGCCATTGAGGCATTCGAGCTGATAGCGATAATAATCCTTGTGGGGAATGTTCAGTCCGACGAGGCGGATGGTATCTGTTTCGCCGGTACCCCTGAAGGCATGATAAGATTCAGCCAAAGGTTCGGTGGTGTCGCTGGGATCCCATACGGTGATGCGGAAGGCTACGTTGGCATTTTTCTTCACCTTCAAAAGCATATCGGTGTCGATAATGTTTTTCGGATGATTCAGGTAATAGACAGCCATGGATTTTCCGTCGGTCCAGTTTGTCAAAGCTTTGGTGACGCCGGCAACCGCTCCCTCACGGTCCTCCGGGATGTTGATGCCCTTGGCGCCTGGAACGCCGTCGGTGGTCTCCACATATCCATGTGCGCCACCGGAAACTGTGAAGTTCTTGTTGTAAGTGACTTCTTTGAGTTCCACAGCAACAGTGTCGATATAGGAAGTCTTGTTGTCGTTGGTGGTAGCTTTCAAACGATAGAAACCAGGAGCGTAAACTTTGAGATTCAAATTTTGAACTTGTCCTTTAGGGAGATTGACAAAATTCTTCAAGTCGGTAGAGACTTGCCACTGATAAGATTTAAATCCATCGGGTGCTGTCAATTGGAGCACTTCACCGCGATCGAGTACTTGTGGAACTTGTTGTGCAGCGGCTGTGAGGGGCGAGATGCCCATTGCGCAGCCTAGCATTAGACCATAGGTAATGATTTTTTTCATATTAAAAATAGATGATAATGTAACAGGCTGTAAAGGTAAAATAAAAAAGTAGATTGTAGTGAAGTTTTCAGCCTTATAGGACAGATTTTATGAAAATTCTTCTTTTCTTTCAGAAACAGACAGGAAATTTGGTGGAAGAAAGATGATGGCGAGAAAATATCTCGTGACCTATATTTTGCTTGTTTCTCAGTTTTGTACTGCATTCTGTCTCTTGCTTTCCTTTCCGTTCTTTCCGTAACTTTTTCTTTATTTCTCCGTTATTTTCCCGTTATATTCCCGTTCTATCCTGTTTTTCCGTTTTTACTTCTTCCCGGCTTTTTTCAATGTAGCATGGTTTTTCGACGATTATCACCATTAAAAAATTAGACCTATATATATAAGGGTGTCAGGAGTTGACCTGCCAGGTTCTTTGGATTATCAGATTTGTCAATTGAAAGAAATCTGTTCTCCTTGTGGTTTCAGATTCGTTGGAAGACGGAAACAGCTTTGGGGTATTTATGTCTTTTCGGGAGCTTTTCTTATTCAATACCTGGAGAAAAATAAGAAAACGAAATTGTAAAAAGGAAGAATGGTAGGAAAAAATATGATAAATAGACCATTGTTGTTTCATTTCTTTTTCATGAGAAAGATTGCTAATGCACAAAATGGCGGAATGTATGCATTTTTTTACTACTTTTGTGCTTCGGAAAAAGTTCGAGCCGGTGAAAAAAAGGTCCCATGGCAAAGGAGTCTTCCTTCTGACGGTCCCTTTCACCAAGGAAAGTCCATTATCCAATAAAAATTAAAGAGAGACCTATACAAAAAGAATAGAGAAAATCGAAATACCCTGCTGTACAAGGCAGGGGAATCTTATAACACCCAATATATATAGGTGTATAATTTCAATTTTTTATTCATTAATTCATTTATCATGAAAGCAAAACAATTTCAGAGCTGTCATGTTGTGCGTTTCAGACGGTTTTCCAATCGTCCTTACGCTGTCTTCTCTAGTTTGAAAACCCGTATCAGTATCGGTGTGCTTGCTGTCGAAATGTTGTCAGTAGCCAGCGTGAATACGGCTTCAGCCCAAGTAGAGAACAAAGCCAAGGACCAGAAATACGACCTGAATGAAATCGTCGTGACTGCCAGCCGAGTGCCGCTGACCTTGAGTGAGGCGACACGTCCTGTCACTGTTTTGGACAGTGCGGAAATTGCTGCCCTTCCGGCGCAAAGTGTGAACGACTTGTTGAAATATGTCGCAGGCATAGACATTCGACAACGTGGCAACTTCGGTGTACAAACAGATATGAGTATTCGCGGAGGTACCTTCGACCAAATCACCATTTTATTGAACGGTATCAATATCTGTGATCCGCAAACCGGACATAATGCTGCAGAGTTTCCTGTCGACATCAGCGAAATAGAACGTATAGAGGTGTTGCAAGGGCCGGCGGGCCGTGTGTATGGCACATCTTCTTTGATGGGAGCAATAAATATAGTCACTCGTATTGCAGACCATAACAGTGCTGATATCCATGTTGATGGTGGTTCGTATGGATATGTGAAGGGAGGAGCCAGAGTGAACTACAACTATAAAAATATTAAAAACCAAGTCTCAGGAGGTTATACCCGCAGCGACGGTCACAGCCGTAACAAGGCAGGTAAACTGAATTCTGATTTCAATCGTGGAAATCTTTTCTATCAGGGAAGTTACTCGGATGACGACTTGGATGTCAACTGGCATTTTGGATTTTCCGACAAAAATTATGGCGCCAATACTTTCTACGGCACCAGTTCGGACGATCAATATGAACATGTGAGAAAATACTATTCTGCTGTGCAGGCAGAAACCAAAGGAAAAATCTATCATTTCCGTCCGGCCGTCTATTGGAACCGTTCCGAGGACCGTTTTGAATATTTCAAGGACATGCCGGAAAAATCACCATTCAATTATCACCGTTCCGATGTATACGGTTTGAATTTGAACAACTACATCGTGACACCGATCGGTAAGACTGCCTTTGGCGCGGAATTCCGAAATGAGGGAGTGGTCAGCACCACTTTGGGAGAACCTTTGAATCATCCTTTTGAGGTCAAAGGTGGTGATGGCGCCATCTATAAGAATGGTTTGAACCGTACCCATATCAGTTTCCACCTGGAACACAATCTGTCCTTCTATGGTTTCGGACTTTCTGCTGGCGTTATTGCCGTCAAAAATACTGGAAACGAAATGGATTTCCGCTTTTATCCGGGAGTGGATGCCAGTTACGAGATTGTGCCCAATTTGAAGGCTTATGCCTCTTACAACACTTCTCTGCGCATGCCGACCTTTACGGAACTTTATTATTCTGTTGGTGGGCACAAGGCTGACCGTTTCTTGAAACCAGAAGAAACAGAGGCTGTGGAACTGGGCTTGAAGTATCAGACACCTGCCATCCGCGGTAATGTGAATTTCTTCCGTTATCATGGTTCGAATATGATAGACTGGATTAAGGATCTCTCTCAGGGAGCTGATGCACCTTGGGAATCAGTGAACCATACTACCATCAATACATTAGGGGTCGAAACTTCCTTGTTTGTTAATGTGGCACGTCTCATGAAGCAGAACACCTTCCTTCGTTCTGCCAGTCTGGCTTATGCCTATATAGACCAGGACAAACCTAAGAACGACCAGATACAGTCAAAATATGCTTTGGAATATTTGCGTCACAAGGTGGTTGCACAGGCTAATTTCCATATTTGGAGTCAGTTGGGACTGGATGTCACTTGCCGCTGGCACGACCGTGTGGGCAGTTATCAGAAGGGGACCGAACTGAAGAACTATTCCCCTTATACTTTATTGGACGCTCGTCTCACTTGGGCAGCACCAAAATATAAATTGTATGTGGAAGGCAACAACCTTCTTGACAAGACCTACTATGACCATGGCAACATTCCTCAGCCAGGTTTGTGGTTGGGTGCCGGCGTCAGCTTCTCTTTGAATCTGTAATAAGAAAGCACTATATAATATAATAAGGAGTGATTGGTTGTATTTACTGATCACTCCTTTTATTATATGCTTGGTATGAGCATTTCGTGGGAATCTCCAGAGGTCGCTCAGCTAGTTATAGCGTATCCGTAATGAAGAATTCTGTGGTCGATATCTTCAGTGGTCACGCACGTCTGAACGCATATACTCCCTTGCGTCATGCTCAAACATCGCCGAATGGGGTATGGTATTCGTTTTTGGGTCGCTTACTGGAGCTTATACCCGTTTTCAAATCACCTCCATATTCCATGAAGAGTTTAACCCTTGTCGACGAAGCGCAAAGAATTCATTGAATAAGAATTCTTCCCCAGACTGCCACATGACTCCTTTTATATATGAAGAATGACTTCAGATGACAGGAGATAATGAAAAACTTGTCTATAGCTTGCGGGACAAATAGAGAAGAAGTCAGATTAATGTGTTATTTTTGCAAGCAATATTTTTCTATAAATCAGATTACATGAATTTTTTCAAAACATATACGATGGACAATGACGGACTGTTGGGACATAAAATGTCGGCACCCGAATCTCAAGCTATCAATTCCCTGCGCTTCCTTTGCATTGTCTCTGTAGTGATGCTGCACAGTCATGTCAACCAATACGCCACTCCTGAGACGTTGACTTTCCTCAAGCAGATGAACCGCGTGTTTTATATCTTTTCTCCTTTGCCCGTACTCTTCCTTTTGTCAGGCTATCTCTTTTTCTATCATGTGGGAGAACGTTACCGCCTGAAGGAAGACTATGGCCGTAAATTGAGAAGCAGGGTTAAGGGGCTGCTGGTGCCTTATCTGATATGGAACACGGTAGGGCTGGCGGTGACTTGTGTGCTGAACAAGGATTTTATCATTCATTCCTTTAACGATTTCCTCAATTGTTACTGGCCGCTCGATCCAATGGGACATCCCGAAGGAAGGGCCATCTGGTTTATCCGTAACCTTCTCTTCTTCAGTATTGTGTCTCCAATCTATTATTGGGTCGTAAAATATCTGAAGCATTTCACTCTTTTGCTGATTGCCGGTTTGTATCTCTGGGACCTCCCCGTAGACTACCTCTATTTTAATGTCTACCTGCTGGCGGGAAGTTATTTAGGTTATTATAAAATTTCATTGGCTAAATTAGCATCCCTTGTCAGTTGGAAAACGGGAGCGATGATTTATATGGTGCTTATGCTCGTGCACGTATTCTTTCAGGTGCGCATTTACTTCTTGGAATTCATTCCTTTCTTCGTACTTTACGGTCTGTTGCTGAAGCACAAACTTCCTGAAGCGTTGAGCCATTCCAGCATGTTTATTTACGTAAGCCATCTCTATATAGCTTATGCTGTCACCCATCGATACGTAGCCCTGCTGCCTGCTGCCGATTGGGCCTTGCTGGTAGCCATGCCTCTATCCTTTGTCACCACCTTTGGTATTTGTTACTTTACCTATCTTGTCCTGCATCGTTTCAGTCCGAAACTCGTGGGATGGCTCACTGGTGGGAGATAGCAGAGCGAAGCTATATTGGTTCTGACAAAAATTTTTTTCACGAAAAAATGTAAATAAATAAAAAAGTAGTACATTTGTAGTTAGATAAAAATAAAAAGAAGAGCCTTATGAATGCTTCTGAACAAACATTACAACAGATTGAGCGTGCGCTGAAGAAAGCAGCCACAAAGTTTCCGAACGATGCAGAGAATATGCCTCTCACCGATATTTATTTGCAGGTGAAGCAGGAGAGTGGAGAATTGATGGTCTTCAATGATGACGATGTGGAATTGACTCGCTGTGTGGTGGAAGAGTGGATGGGGAATTCTTCTGAAACTTTTTATGAGGAAATACAACCTATTTTGGTGCAGGTCATAAAAAGCCTGCAATCTACCTGGGAAAAACTTCCTGTGTTGAAACCTTATTCCTTTGTCCTTACGGGGGAGGATGGTGAAACCATCTCTGATCTGTATCTGATAGATGACGATTTGTTGTTGTTGGATGGAGACTTGATGAAGGGCTTGAGCGACGACCTGGATGCGTTTTGGACGGATTTGACAAAATAAAATTTTTTAATGAAATAGGATAAGGGGACGTGCCTGCTGGGTGCGTCCCCGTTTTGTATGTTTCTTTTTCTTTTTTCTGATGCCGGGGGCTTCTGCCAAGATGAGTCGTGGCTTGTGTGGAACCGTTTTAGAAGCATCTGTTGCCGGGGCGGCGGACGTTGGCCTGCTGTTTTTCCTGAATTTACAACCCCAAGTTGATAAGTAAAATTCTTTACAGCCATTTGCTGGCTGTCTTATCTCACTAGACACATGATTTTCAGGTTTTGCATAATTTGGGCATGAGATGTAGTACACAGAACGACCCTTACTTAAGATGCTGATAGGCAAAGATTTCGAACAACCTCTCTTCCCTTCCTGGGTTAAAATCTTCATAGCAAACCGTTTAGCTGCTGTCACTTTTCGTGGCTGGAAGATTTCTATGGTTGGGGAAACGGGCTGCCAACCGTCAAATGGCTTGCCTTATATAGGTGAAAACGAAATAAATGGTAAAATTTTGGTAAAGAAATTCATTATCTGCAAAAAATAGACTACTTTTGCGAACGCATATAGTATGCTGTGATGAAAATGTCCGTAAGAATAATAATATTATCCCTCGTCAGTATGTTGTTGGCTCCCAAACTTTCGTGGGCTGAACACCACCATGAGGCTGACGCGTTACAAATTAGCTTGTTGACGTGCGGTCCAGGAGCTGACCCGTACGAACTTTATGGCCATACCGCTTTGCGTGTGCAGAATGAACTGACCGGTGAGGACTTGGTCTTCAACTACGGTATCTTTGATTTTGACACACCGAATTTCGGTTTGCGTTTCATGTTGGGACAGACAGATTTCAAAATGGGCGTCACCCATTTTTATCATTTTGCCCACTCTTATCAGCGCGATGGCCGTTCGATTGTGGAACAAGTGCTGAATTTGCAACCTGACGAAAAGATAAAAATGCTGGCAGCATTGGATTCTCTTTGGAGGATGGAAGACTGGACCTATCGTTACAATATTCTATATGATAATTGTTCGACACGTGCTATCGACCAGATCAAGACAGCTTTGAATGGACAAATGGTTCTGTCAGAAACGGAAAATGGAAAACATACCTTTCGTAGTGTACTTCATGAATTTTCTTCAGAAACCAGTCCTTGGTACGCCTTTGGTGAGGATTTGATTTTGGGATCTGAAATCGACCATCCATTAGAGGTTTCCAAATTGTTGTTTTCGCCGGTTTACGCTGAAAAGTATATGGATTCCGCTTATGTGCTGGAAGCAGACGGCGCCCGCCGCCCTTTGGTTTCGCGCAAGGTGACATTGCTCGAAGCCGCACAAAAGGACAAAGACTTGTTTCCCATCTCTCCGATGACAGCCACCATGCTTTTGTTGGTCGCTACTTTGGGATGGTGTGCATGGGAATTTTCACGTAAGCGTTTGAATCCGTGGATTGACTATATCTTGATGTTTGGCACGGGGTTGGCGGGACTGATTGTTGGTTTTTTGTTCTTTCTGTCGGAACATCCGGCAGTAGGCAGTAACTGGCTGGTACTCCTTTTCAATCCGTTGCCGTTGATTTATCTTCCTTTCAAGATTCGTCGTGACCGGCTAGGAAAGAAAGACTATTATTACCGGTTTGTCGGGGTGGCCATCGGCATCATCGTCGTGACGGCCCTCTTGGGATTACAAAAATATCCTGCGGAATATCACTTCTTGGCATTGATTTTGCTATTAAGATTAAATATGACATTGTTCTTGGAAAAAAAGAAGAATATCGACACAAAAACTGCGAGCGGCTCAAAAGGCTAGAGGCCGGTGCCGCTGAAACCAACCATTTAAGAATACAAAAATAAGCTATAAATAAATTGACTGCAAACAAAAAAAATAGAACAGGCAAAGGAAACGGACACAGTTCAAGCGAAGTGCTGAGCCGTGGTTTTTTGCTTTCTTTGTTGGCGGTGATGTCAGCGTTGAGTGCGGCTGAGGCAAAGGCAGCTCCCGAAGGAAATGCGGTGCCGAAAGTCGTAGTTAACATTCTCATCGACCAATTGCGTACAGATTATGTGAGAGCTTTCATGCCCCTCTATGGTGAAGAAGGCTTCCGCCGTCTGTTGCGTGAAGGTCGCATTTATGAACAGGCAGAATACCCTCTGGCACGGCCCGACCGTGCATCGGCAGCAGCGACCGTGGCAACAGGAACTGCGCCCGCCAACCATGGCGTGGTGGCAAGTCGTTGGATTGACCGAAAGACTTTGCAACCGGTATTCTGTGTGGATGACAAAAAATATTCAGGGACCGGAGGAACTTTCGATTTCTCCTCACCTAAAAATTTGGAAGTTTCCACCATCGGTGACGAACTGAAGGTGGCTACCGAAGGCAAGGCCTTGGTATATAGCATCTCTCCCTTCCGCGATGCCGCTGTGCTGAATGCCGGCCATGCTGCCGACGGAGCCGTATGGATTGATAGCGAAAATGGAAATTGGAGTTCTACTTCTTATTATGGTGCCTTACCCGCTTGGGCGGCAGTCCGCAACGAGCACCGTGGTATTGGCGACCGTTTGAAGGACAATCCATGGAAGCCTTCTTCCGATCTCGTCGGAAATTTCAGTTACTTCCTTTCCGGAGGTATCAAGGAGCCCTTCTATCACCGTTTTAAGGGCGATGCGCGTTTTTCTTCCTTTAAGACCAGCGGACTCGTCAACGGTGAAGTGGCGGAAGCCTTTACCGATTGTTTCAACGGTACTGCTATTGGAATGGACGCCATTACCGACTATGTGGCAGTGACCTTGTATGCCGGTAATTTCGAGCATCGTCCGATATCCCAGTCTCCTATGGAACTGCAGGATACGTATGTGCGTTTGGACAAGGCGCTGGCACACATGCTCAAGATGGTCGAGAAACGGGTAGGGCTGGAAAATGCCTTGGTGGTGCTCACCTCTACAGGATATGTGGATGAAGACAATTCGGATTTGTCCGCTTATCGTATTCCTACCGGACTTTTCGATGTACAGCGCGCTGCCGCGTTGCTGAACATGTATCTGGTCGCTGTTTACGGACCGGGCAATTATGTGGAAAGTTGTCTTGACACCCAACTCTATTTAAATCACCGGCTGATAGAAACCAAGCAGATCAACATGGCTGAGATTCTCGAAAGATCTCAGGACCTGTTGTTACAGATGAGTGGGGTGAAGGATGTCTATACTTCCCAGCGTCTGATGCAGGGAGCCTGGACACCAGGTATCAGCCGCATTCGTGGCGGATTCAACCCCCGCTTCTCCGGTGACATTCTGATAGAAATCACTCCGGGCTGGCAGTATGTGAGCCGGGACGCCGGAAAGAAACAATTGGTGCGTGAATCTTATTTACCTTATCCTGTCGTTTTCTGGGGATATGGGGTGCCGGCAGGTAGGGTGGATACACCTGTGACTGTCGACTATATTGCGCCGACTTTGTCAAAGGCGATGCGTATCCGGGCTCCGAATGCTTGCAGCCTGGCTCCTCTTTTTTAAATTAGACTTAGACAAAAGTGCGTCTGGAAACAGGGAAACGGACGCTGGCTTTGGTGAGTTAAGGAGGTGGACCGGTACAACGGATTTCCCTAACCCAAATTCATTCATTCGAAAAAAATCAACACAATATGGATATTAATAAATTTTTGAGTAAACTCTTTGGTAATAAGTCTACCCGTGACATGAAGCTTATCCAGCCATTGGTAGAAAAGGTAAAAGAGGCTTACCCCGCAATTCAGGCCTTGGACAATGACGGCCTCCGTGCGAAAACTAAGGAACTTCAGGAGAAGGTACAGCACTCGGCTGACGACTTGAAAGAAAAGATCGCTGAACTGAAGGCTAAAATTGAAGAAACTCCCATCGAAGACCGTGAACAGATTTTCTCCTCCATTGATAAATTGGAGAAGGAAGTGCTCGAACGTTTCGAGGTGGCTTTGAACGAAATCCAGCCCGAAGCTTTCGCTATCGTCAAGGATACTGCCCGCCGTTTCTCTGAGAACGAGGAAATCACAGTGACCGCTACCGATTTCGACCGTGAACTGGCTGCTACACACGACTTCGTGCGTATCGAAGGTGACAAGGCCATCTATCAGAACCATTGGATTGCCGGTGGTAACGATATGAAATGGAACATGGTTCATTACGACGTACAGCTCTTCGGTGGTACCGTATTGCACCAGGGTAAGATTGCTGAAATGGCCACTGGTGAAGGTAAGACCTTGGTAGCTACCTTGCCAGTATTCTTGAATGCCCTGACCGGTAACGGTGTGCATGTCGTTACTGTCAACGACTATTTGGCAAAGCGTGACTCCGAATGGATGGGCCCTCTCTATATGTTCCATGGCTTGAGCGTAGACTGTATTGACAAACACCAGCCTAACTCAGAAGCACGCCGCAAGGCTTATATGTGCGATATCACCTTCGGTACCAATAATGAATTTGGTTTCGACTATCTTCGTGACAACATGGCGATGAATCCGAAGGACTTGGTACAGCGCAAGCATAACTATGCCATTGTCGATGAGGTCGACTCTGTATTGATTGATGATGCCCGTACTCCGTTGATTATCTCAGGTCCTGTACCTAAGGGCGACGTACAGTTGTTCGAGCAGTATCAGCCATTGGTAGAACGTCTCGTGGAAGTACAGCGTAAGTTGGCTACCCAGTATCTCGCTGAGGCAAAGCAGCTCATCGCTTCTGACGACAAGAAGAAGCAGGAAGAAGGCTTCCTCCAGTTGTATCGTAGCCATAAGGCATTGCCAAAGAACAATCCGTTGATCAAGTTCCTCTCTGAAACAGGTATCAAAGCCGGTATGTTGAAGACAGAGGAAATCTATATGGAAAACAACAACCGCCGTATGCCGGAAGCGGTGGATCCTTTGTATTTCGTTGTTGACGAAAAACTCCACTCTGTCGATTTGACAGATAAGGGTAACAAGTGGTTGGCTGACCAGGTACACGATGACCAGCTCTTCGTCTTGCCGGATGTTACCAGCGAACTTTCCGAACTCGAGGCTGATACCACTTTGAGCAACGAAGAACGTTTGGACCGCAAGAACGAAATCATGACAGAGTATTCTATCAAGAGTGAACGTGTACATACCATCCTCCAGTTGTTGAAGGCTTATAGTATGTTCCGTATCAACGAAGAATATGTTGTCATGGATGGCAAGGTCATGATTGTCGACGAACAGACAGGCCGTATCATGGACGGTCGTCGTTGGAGCGACGGTCTCCACCAGGCAGTGGAAGCCAAGGAGCATGTCAACGTTGAGGCTGCTACCCAGACTTTCGCAACCATCACATTGCAGAATTACTTCCGTATGTATCACAAGCTCTCAGGTATGACCGGTACTGCGACTACCGAAGCTGGTGAACTTTGGAATATCTATAAGTTGGATGTCGTTGAAATTCCAACTAACCGTCCTATCTTGCGTAAGGATATGAACGACCGCGTTTATAAGACCAAACGTGAGAAGTATGCTGCGGTCATCGAGGAAATCGAAAAGATGCGCGCTGCAGGTCGTCCGGTATTGGTAGGTACCACCAGTGTCGACGTCAGTGAGTTGCTGAGCCGTATGCTCCAGCTTCGTCATATCCCACATCAGGTATTGAATGCAAAACTTCACCAGAAGGAAGCTGACATCGTGGCTCAGGCTGGTTTGGGCAGCACCGTTACCATTGCTACCAACATGGCAGGTCGTGGTACCGATATCAAACTCTCTGACGAAGTAAAGGCTGCCGGTGGTTTGGCTATCATTGGTACCGAACGTCACGAGAGCCGTCGTGTAGACCGTCAGTTGCGTGGTCGTTCAGGTCGTCAGGGTGACCCGGGTTCTTCTGTATTCTTCGTTTCTTTGGAAGACCAGTTGATGCGTCTTTTCGCCAGCGAACGTATCGCCCGTGTGATGGACAAGTTAGGTTTCAAGGAAGGCGAGATGATTGAAGCCAAGATGATCAACAACAGCATCGAACGTGCACAGCGTAAGGTCGAAGAAAACAACTTCGGTATCCGTAAACGTTTGCTCGAATATGATGATGTGATGAACAAGCAGCGTACCGTTATCTACGAAAAGCGTCGTCACGCTTTGATGGGTGAACGTATCGGTATGGACATCTCAAACATGATTTGGGACCGTGTTATCAACATCATCTCTAATAACGACTACGAAGGTTGCCGCGACCAGTTCCTCGAAATTATGGCTATGGAAGTGCCATTCACCGAAGAACGCTTCAATGGTGGCAAGCGCGACGAACTTTACGAAGAAGCTTTCCAGGCTGCCATGAACAACTTCAAGCGTAAGACCGACCGTTTGGCAGAAGTGGCAATGCCTGTCATCAACAAGGTCTTCGAAGAACAAGGCGAGATGTACGAAAACATCCTGGTGCCTATCACCGATGGCAAATTGGTTTACAACATCCGTACCAATCTGAAGGAAGCTTACGAGAGTGGCTGCAAGGCTGTGGTTCGTGATTTCGAAAAGGCTATTTTGCTCCACAACATCGATGATGCGTGGAAGGAAAATCTTCGCGAACTCGATGATTTGAAGAAGTCCGTACAGAATGCCAGCTACGAACAGAAGGATCCATTGTTGATTTTCAAACTTGAAAGTGTGAAACTCTTTGATGTGATGGTCGACAAGATCAATAACTCTACCGTAAGCACCTTGATGCGTGGTCAGATTCCTGTTCAGGCTCCGGAAGAAGTTCGTGAGGCCGCTCCAGAAGATGAACCCAAGCAGCAGTACACCGAGTCAAAGGAAAATCTGAGCGAAGCCAATGATGGTGGCGCCGGAGAAGCTGCCCAGCAGGATACTCGCGAAAAGCAGCAGCAGCCCTTCGTAAAGGACAAGATGCCAAACCGAAACGATCCATGTCCTTGCGGTAGTGGTAAGAAGTTTAAAAACTGTCACGGTAAGGGACTTGTATAATCGTTACCGTCCATAAATAATAAAACTTGCGTATTTCTTATTTAGAGATGCGCAAGTTTTTTTTGTGTGGTGAAGAGTCATACCGTCATTTCCCTTTTTATAGTCACTCTCTCGGACAAACCTAGCATCAAATTGCGATCCGCGTAGGGACGTATTAAGATGATGGTTGTATGTAGTGAATGTGGCTACCCCCTTCGGTTCCCCCGTTATCGGGGGCAAGAAATCCTTTCAGCCTAGGTGAAACGGGTATAAACTCCGCGTAAGGACGTATTAAGATGATGGTTGTATGTAGTGAAAGCGGCTACCCCGTTTTACATGCTGACCGGTGTAGCCTTGTTATGGCGAGAGAGGAAAGGCAACATCGTAATCACTAGTGGACCGGAACCTCCCACCGTCGACATTGTCGCCACCTCTCCCTTCAAGGGAAGAGGGATACTATTTGCTAAGCAAGAGCGATACCGACGAGCCCATCTACACGAATCGGGGCATTAAAACAAAAAAAAGATATAGATGTTGTCTATATCTTTTTTTGTTTATGAGGAATCACCTGCTTAAGGCGCGGTGTCAAATCTGTTTTCTTCGTATTGTTCGTAGCTTCTGGAAGAATTGATGCGGGCCTCTTTCACATATCTGTTTACGTTAGGATTGCGTAAGAAACTGCTTGGGGCCATGTTGATGATTTGCTGGATCTGTTCGGTCATAATCGGCACCGGATATTGTCCGAAAATAAGAGCGAAGCCAGCAGGACCGAGTGCGTTCTCATAATTGTCCATGATGAATTTGGTCTCGAGCTTTTCGGTGAGGTCACTGATTTCTTTCGATTTCAAACCAATCATGTCGTGGATTTCTTTGACCGACTTTCCTTCCCGCATCATCCGCAGACAAAGTTGGTCGATTTCCCACTGTTCGTTGATCAACCGGTTTTTCTGTTCTATAAACTCGTAGAGTTTGTCATTCAGCGGACCACCGGAAACACGTTGCCGGATATTGTCGACTTCGATGCTCAGGTTGCCGTCTTCCAGAACAACCGGCATCATGTTGTGGTCGTCTGTAGAGATTTGAGCCACAATCACGGAATCTACTTTACCGATAAAACTGAATTTTCCATGTATGATTTGACAAGAGTCAATGTCATGAAGTTTGTTTTCTCCCTGCATGACGCGGAGATATACAGTGTTCCCATCTAATGTGCTCAGCGTGGAGTTGCCGGCTATGTTGTATTGAGTGCTACAAGATTGCAGGACGAATAAAGTAGAAATTAGATAACTGATGAATTTCATTCTATATTACCACTATTTATGTTTTTATGCTGCAAAGATACAACCTTATTATAGAATAATAAAAGTGTCAAATGTTAGAAAGATTGAAATAAATCTTTTTTACGATTTGACACATGTATTGTAAATAAAACTTGATTTTTGTCAGCTTATGTCCATATTGATTAAAACCCGGACGAGTAGATGTCTAAGTGTGTGATTTTTAGAATCAATATGACGTTTTGCAAGTCCTGGTTGGCTATTTCTCTTCTTTTTCCAGCATGGCCGGAATGCGGAAGGCCGTGTATGCCTCAAATACCGTGGCAATTGCCAGTACTACCAGCCATTCGTCCTTCTGGAAAGGACCTACTCTGAAAAGACTGGTAAACATCATTCCGCCGCTGACAAGCAACAGCAGTGCCCCGAGGAGCTGTTGGCGGCGGAGGCGTTTGATAACCGGGTTCTGGCCTTCATATCTGCTCATCATCTGCATCGTGGAGAACAAGATGGCACCGATGGTAAAGACATAAGGTGCGTAAGGAACACAAATTGTGAAAAGCGGCATCACAGCACCTGCAAGAAGGAGAATGCCACCAGCCTGGAATAAGAAATTTTGAAATTTGTTTAGTTGTTTCATATACTGAAAGTCGGGTATGGAGGAGTTATTGAGGATTCACGGTGACAATGTATACATCTTCGTCGTCAGCTTTCATCAAGTGCGTTTCTCTTGCCACCTTGATGACTGCTTCCGGACTGGACATCAATTGTTTGAGTTTGGCACTGTCTTTTTTGCATTGCATCTCGTATTTTAGAATTTCAGCTCTTAAATGCTCGTTTTCCTTTTGCTTTTCCCATCTGTTCCATACGCTGTTGCTGTCGATGAATCCGATAATCAGCACAAAAATCACGATGGACCAGATGAACTTGTTCTTTCGGAAATAATAGCCTAATTTTTTGATTTTCTTCCCCATGATATTCTTAAAAATGCAAAGTTACAATTTTTTATTGAGTGGTCATCCACTTTGGCGGAGTTCGTCAGTATATCCTCCCGAGGTGGGGAGGATATACCGGCTCCGTTTTGTAGGTTTTACCAGCCTGTCTGGTCCCAGCCTGCGGCCTTGTACCAGGAGGTGGTAGAAAACGTCTGGTTCAGGTCGCCGTAAATGCAGTCAGTGGCATTCGTGGTATAAACCTGCTGAGGTACGAAGGCGGCAATTCCACAATAATGCTGTAGATCGACGCGTTGCATGGTATTGTTGTTAGGACCTATCCAAAATTTTTCGGTGGCGTGCTTGCTGACAATGACGTCATTGAGAGCTGCCTGATACTTTTTGAAATCCTTTTCATCGAGCAACTTTCTCATTGCCTCTTGGGCATCATAGTGATGTGGGCGGTAATAATACGCATAGCAGTAAGTCTGGTAGTTGAGTACGCCCGACAGATCCGCCGATTTTCTTCCCGTCGCTTTTGAACGGGGCAGCACCTCTGCCGTGGTCTTTGCCAGTGCCTCCAGTTTGTCAGTGCGGATGGAGGTGATGACCACCCCGAAGTCATAATACTCGTTGTCGAAGTCGTCAAATCCCTCCTCAGCGTCCGTGTAATAAGTATCTACAATGTCGTATTCCGCTTTCGTGAACAGTCCCTTTTTCAGCATGTGCGTGTAGTTGGCGCCACAGCCCGGAATCTGCATCGGACCGGCGATGATATAGTCGGTGACGTTCCGCAGACTGAATCCGCTTTCGAGCGTCTGCATCAGACAAGAGTCGAAGAAGATATATTGGAAATGAATGCCGCTGTTTTGGATGGCCTTTGCCATATCGTCAATGTCCATCTGGGCACCAGGTTTCCCGCTCTGGTCTTGGTCGTACTTCATGCTGCCGCCCGCACCGACATCAATTCCGAAAGAATACGTTTGGAACTGGCTGGAACGCGATGTATATTGTTTGTTGGTCGAAGGCAGCCATCCGTCAGAGTGGGACCACATGACGAGACCATATTCCTTGGAAGGATAGTGCTCTTTTGTCCAGGACAACACGTCTTCCAAGGTTTCGGGAGACGCCGAATTGACATCTGTATTCCACGTGCGGATCAGCTCCGGCTGTTTCGCATTCTTCGTATATCTGTACATACGCGGACTCTTTTCGTCGTCCACGAAAACCAGCATGCGGTCGTTGTCGTCGATGAACTTCCTGCCATTGACGAGTTCCATAGAGTCGGCATCATGAAAATTGTTATATCCCAGAGAATTTTGTGCAGACACATACATCAGCACGGTGCGTCGTGAAATATCCTGAGGAGTTTCTGTGTTGGCATCCTCCTCTTTTTCCGTGTCGTCAGAACAGGCAGGGAAAAGGGTGAGAGTGCAGGGCAAAATCAGCCACTTTAGCAATTTGGACATAAATGTTCTTTAATAAGTCTAAAATAGTAAATCAATCACGCAAAAATACTCATTTTTTCACTGATTCATAATTAAGTACAGGCTTTTCTTGTCTAAGTGGGTGAGTTTTTGTTATTTTGTATGTTGAATTTAATAACTTTTGGAACGATGAAGAAAAAGTATTGGTTGGTGGCTGGTTTCTCCTTAGGCTTGATGTTTGCTTGTGGTGGAAATTCGAAGAAGGAGACAATGAACAACCAAAAAGATTCAGTTTCTGTTGTAAATGCAGAAAAACCTTATGCCGAATCAGAACAAAAGGCGAGCCTGTCTTTCAAAATGGGTCCGCATACCTATCGAGTGAGCATCTATCGCTATCCCGATCAGAAATTGCCTTTGGTCGTCGACGATATGGATCAGAAATACTATGACAACAGTGTGGAAGTCAGTATCCAGCGCGACGAAGAAACATTGGCATCCCGTATCATTACCAAGGAAGTATTTAAAAGTATGTTGCCGGAAAACGACTACAGGGCGGGCATGCTCTTGGGTATGAATTGCGACACCGCACGTTGTGAGACTTCCCGCTTGTGCTTTACCGCCCAGGTAGGTCAGGCAGGAGAGGGCCCCGCGTTTTTAGTTTATATTCCGACCGATGGAGGAGAGATGTGCGTTTCTCGCGACATGCAGCAAGAAGATATTTCCTATCGTCAGTAACTCGAAGTCTCATTATATATATTAGAGGACGGCTGGACGGTGTTGAATGTTTATCTATTTCAGTACCGGTGAGTCGTCTTGTTCTTATTTTGCTTTTATTTTTGAGAAGAAATCTATAAATACAGAAATATGAAAAAGTTCATTTTGATGGCCGCCTGCTTCTTTTTGTTGTCAGGCGCAGCGTCTGCCCAGAGCGGCGCGTTAAAACTAAGCGACGTGACGGGAGGCACTTATTCGCCGGAATATGTCTACGGAGTGAATCCCATGGCCGACGGAGAAACCTATACCCAGATTTCCCCGGACCGCAAGCGTATCGTCCGCCACTCTTTTAAAACCGGCAAGGAAGTCGGTGTGGTTTTTGATGTGACCAAAGCCCGTGGCGAAAAGCGTATCGCCGGCATCGATGGCTATGTCATGTCTCCGGACGAAAGCCGTATCTTGATTCAGACAGAGACTACTCCCATTTACCGTCGTTCGTTTACCGCTGTCTACTATCTCTACGATGTACGCAACAATAAGTACGAACCCTTGTCCAATGGCGGTCCGCAGCAGGTACCGATGTTTTCTCCCGATGGCAATCTCGTTGCCTTCGTCCGTGACAACAATCTGTTTCTTGTGAAATTGCTCTACGACAATGCAGAGAGCCAGGTGACCAAGGACGGCAAGCGCAATGAAATCATCAACGGTATCCCCGATTGGGTGAATGAGGAAGAATTCTCCACCAACCGCTCCTTCGATTTCTCTGCCGATTCCAAGATGCTGGCATGGGTGCGTTACGACGAAAGCAAGGTGCCTGTCTACGAAATGCAGATGTTCAAGGGCTCATATCCTACGCGGAACGAATTTGCTCAGTATCCCGGCGACTATGCCTACAAATATCCGGTAGCCGGTGCCAAAAATGCAGATATCTCCGTATTGACTTTCGATATCAAGAACCGTGTGACCCGTACGTTGGATCTCCCACTGGATGCCGACGGATACGTGCCCCGCATCAAGTTTACCAGCGATCCTGAAAAACTGGCTGTGATCACTTTGAACCGCCATCAGAATCAGATGGACGTCTATATGGCAAACCCACGTTCCAAGGTCTGCAAACTGGCTTTGCGTGAAACCAATAGCAAATACATTCGTGAAGGAGCTTATACCGGCATGAAGTTTTATGATGGCCACTTCTCTCTGCTGTCCGACCGCAGCGGTTACCAGCAGCTCTATTGGTACAACCTCAACGGTCAGTTGGAGCGCCAGGTCACTAAGGGCAATTTTGATGTGACCGACTTTTATGGTTACGACCCAGTAAAGGGTAAGTTCTATTATGCCAGCCATGCAGAAAGTCCATTGCGCAAGGCAGTCTATTCTGTAGATATGAACGGTAAGGTGAAGAAACTGTCTACTGAGGTGGGTACCAACTCCGCCACTTTCTCTCCTTCCATGAAATATTTCATGAATGTCTATTCTTCTGCCACTGTGCCTCCTGTTACCACTTTGCGCGACAGCAATGGTAAACGTCTCAGCACATTGTTGGATAACCAGAGTTTGAAGGATAAAACCTCAAACATCTTGGGACAGAAGGAATTTTTCACCTTCAAGACATCCGAAGGTGTCGAACTCAATGGCTGGATGGTAAAACCTCGCGACTTTGATGCTGCTAAGAAATATCCTGTCATCATGTACCAGTACAGCGGTCCGGGTTCCCAGGAAGTAACCGATTCCTGGAACATGGGTTTCTTCGGTGGCGGCGTCTTCGAAAGCTACATGGCCCAGCAGGGATACATCTATGTCTGCGTTGACGGTCGTGGTACCGGTGGTCGTGGTGCGGACTTTGAAAAATGCACTTACCTCCGTCTCGGCGATTTGGAATCCAAGGACCAGGTAGAGACCGCCCTGTATTTGGGCACCCTGCCTTATGTTGACAAAAATAACATTGCCATCTGGGGCTGGAGCTTCGGTGGTTTCAACACCCTGATGTCCATGAGCGAAGGCCGTCCTGTTTTCAAGGCTGGTATCGCTGTTGCCGCTCCTAGCAACTGGGGCTACTATGACACCGTCTATACAGAACGCTACATGCGCACACCTCAGGAGAATGGTGCAGGTTATGCTATCAACCCGATAGAACGTGCCAACAATCTGAGTGGAGACCTGTTGCTGGTACACGGTACAGCCGATGACAATGTTCATTTCCGTAATGCAACCGAAATGAGTGAAGCATTGGTACAGGCCAATAAACAATTTGAAATGCAGGTATACACCAACCGTAACCACAGCATCTTCGGTGGCAATACCCGTTTCCATCTCTTCACCCGTATGGTCAACTTCTTCAATGCCAAGTTGAAAAAGTAATTAGACGTAAGTAAGTGGTCGAAATTAATCAACATTATATCGGAGATTTTTAGAGAGGGATTTTATCCTTATAAGGAAGGAGCTTAGCGGGCTAAGTAACTGACGCATAAGGGGAAAATCACCTGTAAAAAATTCGATAGAAGTTGAATATAAGAAAACTATATATATAATTAATTTTGACTACTTACTTAAGATCCTCTAATCATATATAAAGCGCTCCGAGTTCATCTCCGAGCGCTTTTTTTATAGTCAGTGGTTGCACAGACTGTTATGGTGCAGTCGTAACTAAAAATCCGTGTGATATCTAGCGAGTTTTCCCGAGCTAAATCTGTGTAATAGACAATATGCCTGAGTCAGGCTGTCTTGCACCATGGTTATAGACGTGCGTCACCTCAGTGGAAGACGTGTACCTACGATATAAAAGTTGTACCACCACGATGGTACAAACGTACCACCATGATGGTACAAACGTACCACCA
>SAMEA104404103__coassemble_582_pt1 | contig 26044 bp, 18 predicted proteins | sample SAMEA104404103__metabat2_high_PE_061 | metagenome-assembled genome bin SAMEA104404103 (sample SAMEA104404103) | Balaenoptera acutorostrata | reverse complement strand
TAGTTCTGTGCTTATGGAAATTTTTATTGCAGTTTGCACCATGATTGTTCCGGACTACTCAACTGTAAGAAGGAGAAATCGCAATCATATTCGTTGCGGATATGCAAGATTACTTGAGAAACTTGAATTATTTATATAAAAAAACTCCGGTCTGTTGATGGGCCGGAGTTTTTTGTCATATTGAATTTCGTATATCAATAGGATTGCGGGAATCTTCTTCTTTGGAATCCTTATTCAGTACATTCGTCTTTGAAAGTTGAGGCGGGCATGCCCTGGGCGTTGACCAGGTTTCCGTTACTAAAAGGTTGCCAGGCGTAGCGTACAGTCTTGGCTATCTTTACTGCGGGAGAACAGAGGGTGACTCCCTCTGAAGTGATGGTGGCTTGAGCCGGATAATAGATTCCGTCGGAACCTGCAATCTCAAAGCCGATGAGTTTTTCCCCTTGGGCGGGATGAAGTCCTTCTCCGTATCTGAATGAAAGCCGTGCGCAGTCTCCTTGATATTGAATATCGATGAGTTCGGGGCCTGAGGGAACGATTTGTTGCCATTGGTAAGTATGGCGGAGAGCCGACAGTGCCAGTCTTTGTCCGATTTCGGCCTTCTGCCGTGGATGAACATCGGTGGCATTGCCCAAATCAGAAGAGACAGTCATCCATGTATGAGTTAATTTTTGTGCCATCCGGCGCTGGCTGTCCCTGAATGAGGGCCATGATGGGCGGGAGGTGATGCTGGAGAGCTGCACAAAATGGAAGTCGAGAGCTTCGTCATTCCAAAATCGGCGCCAACTGTTGACCAATAGCGGGAAAAGTTGTTCATGAATCTCTAGGTTGTGGGCGTTCGATTCGCCCTGGTACCAGATGACTCCCCGGAGGGCATAATCTTTCAGAGGCAGTATGCCGCTTTCGAAGAGATAGGCCGGTTCGAAAGGATGGCGTTGCAGGGGATGCTTCGAATTGCGTAAGTTGACAGCCGCTCTTTCAAGAGCCCAAGGCTGTATGTAGTTACTTTTCCGCCAGTTGTAAAGAATGGCGGGGTATTCGTATTCGAGAGTGGTGCGGTCCACCCACGACTCGGTAGTAGCACCGCCTACAGCGTTGCAAATCAGTCCTACAGGACATTGCAGACTGTCGGCCAAGTGCCGGCCGAAATGGTAGGCTATTGCGGAGAACCGGGCGGCGTCACGGGGATTGTCGCACGACCATTGGCCGGGAGAGAAATAGTGCAGTTGATTGACCGCCTCTAGAACTTTAGGTGGCCACGCTGTATTTGAGGTGGGCGCTATGGGACGCATGTCGTAGAGATGGACAAGGGGCTGGTGGGAGGCATGGTTGATATCTTTCTCTGCAGTGACGCATTTATCCAGAGGGAAGGCCATATTCGACTGTCCGGAGCAGAGCCATACCTCTCCTGTCCACACGTTGTGGAAAGTAAGGCGTCCGCTCTCGGCCTGAATATCCAGTGTGTAAGGCCCTCCGGCTGTTTGTGGAGGGAAAACGGCGCGCCAGGTACCTTCAGTAGTGGCGTTTGTACGTAAGGTCTGTCCGTTGAAACTCACGGTAACGAGTTCTCCAGCATTGGCTCCACCGCAGATGGTCAAAGGACGTTCCCGCTGGAGCACCATACCGTCGCCATAGGTAGGAGGTACTGTGAGTCCGCCAAAGTCGCCGGTGATGGCGCTGTATACTTTCTGTGCAAGGATAGCCGCTCCTTCTGGGTCCGGATGAAGGGCATCGCGGAAAAGTTCGATGCGGTGGTGTAGAGGTTCGTAGAAATCAATCAGACCGATACCGGGCATTTGTGCGACTTGCTCGATATGTTGTTGAATCTGTCTGTGCCAGTCGCGGGTGCCACATAGAAAGCGCTTGTGGGGATGGAATATCGGTGTCATGCGGCAAATCCAGATTCGCGCTTTGGGATTTGCCGTCTGAAAGCTTTGGATGAGGCGGCGGTAGTCTGTGTTGAAAACGTCAGCATAGCAGGGCCAGCAGATGGGGTCGGTGTCGTTCAATCCCAGATGAATAATGACGAGGTCGGCTTTGAAATCCAGAGCTTTCTGATATTCTTCTACTTGTACATAGGGCAGAGGTCCTTTTTCGATGAGTGTGGCGCAAGGACGTCCGAAGTTTCCTACTTCGTAGCGTTCTCCCAACAGTCGTTGTAATTGGGCGGGATAGGAATCGTGAGCGCGGTCTTTGATTCCCGTACCGTAGGTGACACTGTTGCCTACACAGGCAACGCGGATTTTCTCTTGTGCTGCCGAAGGAGAAACCAACAACAGGGCAATAATGAAACAGATATAAAAGTTTTTCATGGTATTAGATTGGTAAGGTGGTGTTATTTTATTCAAACTGCCGGTTGATGGAATGGAATAAACAGGCGGTGTATGCTTCGAATCGTACCGTTATCTTTATTTCAGCGCCGTTCTGCGGCTTAGCAGCTGGGTTGAGTCCGCTGTTTCTGAAACAAAGTGCATGGTCCGTGGAAATCGTCAACGCCCGTGAGATATGAGTCACGGTTTACGGAAATAAGTCCACGGGTGTGGATTCCTTTCAACAAACTGACCCATCTTTTCTCAAAACGTTGTTTTCTCAGAAAGTTAATCATTCCAAATCATTGGCAGATACTTATTGGGGCTTATGAGGCCCTGGAGTAGTAGTCTTCCACAATCTGTGTACGTAGATTGCAATGTGGAGGAGACCGAAGAGGCAGGCGGTGCCGAAGAGGGTCTTATCCTCGTTCCAACCCACGGTCTGCTGGTGCCAGAAGCCGGTGACCACACAGAGAGCGCCCAATCCAATGGAGAGAACGTTGAGCATTGTCATGCCGCGGCGGCGTTTGCGCATACCGTTTTCCAACTTGCTGTGGCGGAGTCCGTAGGCATAGTAGACGTCTAGTCCGATGAGCATCCATACCACGAGACGGATCCAGGTGTCGGCGGGGAGAAAGAGCATGAGACCGACGCAGACCAGAATGCCGGCTACGGGTACGAAGGGCACAAAGGGAGTCCGGAAGGTGCGGGGGACGTGGGGCAGGGTCTTACGTACTATCAGCACGCCGGCGCACACCAGTGAAAAGGCAAAGAGGGTGCCGATGCTGGTCATCTCTCCCGCCAGACGTGCGGGGACGAGAGCGGCAAGAACACTGATGACGGTCATGAAGATGAGGGTATTGTGGACCGGGGTGCGGAAGCGGGAGTGGATTTTTGAAAATACGGGAGGAAGGAGTCCGTCGTGGCTCATAGACATGAAGATGCGGCTTTGTGCCATGAGCTGTACGAGGATGACGGAGCAGTAGCCGAAGAGGATGGCAAGGGTGATGGCCTTGTTCAGCCAGGGATAGTTGGACACATAGTGTCCGGTGGCATCTGCTGTGCCCATGTGGTCAATGGCAATGGCTACCGGAGCCATACCTTGTTGTCCGGAGAATTCGGTGTAATGTGCTACCCCCGTCATGACATGTCCGAAGGTGATGTAGAGCAGGGTGCAGATGAGGAGGGAGCAGAGAATGCCGAGGGGCATATTGCGCTTGGGATTTTTTGTTTCCTGGGCGGCTGTGCTGACGGCGTCAAATCCTAAAAAGGCGAAGAAGACAACGGCGGCGCCGCGAAGGATGCCCGACCAGCCGAACTGTCCCAGTACCCCTTGATTTTCTGGAATATAAGGGGTAAGATTCTCGGCCCGGATATATTGCCAGCCCAGAGTGATGAAGAGAATGATAACGCTGACTTTTAGAAAGACGATAATATTGTTGATCAGTGAGCTTTCACGGGTGCCACGAATGAGGAAGAGGCTCATCACCACGACAATGCCTGCTGCAGGTAGGTTGATGATGCCGCCGTCCCAGCTGCAGGCGGTGAGTTCATGGGGCAGGTGGATGCCGGTGTCGGCGAGGAATTTTACAAAATACTGACTCCAGGAGATGGCGACCGTGATGGCGGCAACGGTGTATTCCAATACGAGGTCCCAGCCGATAATCCAGGCGATGAGTTCGCCCATAGTAGCGTAAGAATAGGTGTAAGCGCTGCCGGCGACCGGAATCATGGAGGCGAATTCGGCATAACATAGGCCTGCGAAGGCACAGCCAATGGCGGCGATGGCAAAGGATAGGGAGATGGCAGGGCCTGAATATTCAGCGGCTACGGTTCCGGTGATGGAAAAAAGTCCGGCGCCGATGATGACGCCTACTCCGAAAGCTATCAGCCCTATTGGGCCCAGAACACGTTTCAAGGTGTGTTCACCTTGTACCTCGGCCTCTGCCTGAAGGAGGGAGAGGGGTTTCTTTATAAATAATCCCATGGTCAGTTAGTTTAGTGAATGTACAAAGTTAGTGAAAAAAATCATAAGGACTTCAAGGTCCTGGGAGGCTTCAGGCATTTTGGGGGCTTGAAGGCAGAAGAACCTTAAAGTCTTTACACAAAAAAGGCGGCAGACTAAAAAGTCCGCCGCCTACTATTTTGAAAAATATTTTTTCAATAAAGATTACTTTTCTTCTTCAGCAATCACACGCTTCTTGTTCAATACACCGTAAGCGATAGGTGCAGCGAGGAAGATAGATGAAAGTGTACCGAAGATAACACCCAGGATCATTGCGAATGAGAATGAACGGATGCTGTCGCCACCTAAGAAGAAGATACAGAGCAATACGAGCAATGTTGTACAAGAAGTCATCAATGTACGAGTCAATGTGCTGTTGATTGACTGGTTGAAGAGCAACTTGGTATTACGCTTAGGGTAGAGACCGAGGTTTTCACGGATACGGTCGAATACAACCACCTTATCGTTGATTGAGTAACCGATCGCAGTCAGAACCGCACCGATGAAGGTCTGGTCCACTTCGAGTGAGAAAGGTACCCAGCCCCAGCAGATGGAGTACATACCGATAATCAAGAAGGTATCGACTACCAATGCTGTGATACTACCTACAGAGAAGGCAACGTTGCGGAAACGTACCAAGATGTAGAAGAAGATGGCGATGAGTGACAAGATAACGCTGATGATAGCGCCCTTAGTCATATCGGCAGCAACTGAAGCACCTACCTTCTGAGCAGATACGATAGAGCCACCTGCCTTGTTCTGACGGTCCTTGAAGGTGTCGTAGTCAGCCTTGATCAAATTAGCATCGTGAAGAGCCTTGTATACGAACTGGTCAACTTCGTCGTCGATAGTCTTGCTATCGTCAGCGATACGGTAGTTGGTAGTCAGACGTACGCAGCGGCTTTCAGAAGTAACAACAGAAATGGCGTGTACACTTGCATCTGGATCCTTAGCGTCAGCCTTGACTGCCTTCGCTACAGCAGCCTGAACGGTTTCAGGAGAAGTGTTCTTGTCTTCAAATTCGATAACGTAGTTGCGACCACCAGTGAAGTCGATACCCTTGGACAAACCGCGAGTGAAGAGGAAGCCCAAGCAGATGACAACCAATACACCGAATACGACAGCAGACTTCTTGCCCTTTTCCATGAACAATACCTTGGTATCGGTGAGCAAGTTGCGGGATATGCCGGTCGTGAAAGTCAGATTCATCCACTTATCCTTGTTGTGGAAGTGTTCGTATGCGATACGAGTCAACCATACAGCGGTAAAGAAAGATGCGCAGATACCGATACCTAAAGTAAGGGCGAAACCACGGATAGGACCTGTACCGAAGTTATAAAGGATCACAGCTGTGATGATAGAAGTCAAGTTAGAGTCGAAGATTGCTGAGAATGCGTTACCGTAACCATCAGCCAATGCCTGCTTGATATTCTTGCCAGCACGAAGTTCTTCCTTGATACGTTCGTAAATCAATACGTTGGCATCGACCGCCATACCAAGTGACAATACCATACCGGCGATACCACTCATGGTCAAGGCTGCCTGGAAGGAAGTCAAGACACCGAATGTGAAGAAGAAGTTGATCAACAACGCGGTGTTGGCTACCATACCTGGGATGAAGCCGTAGAACAAGCACATGAAGATCATCAACAAGACGAAGGCAACGACACAAGCAGTCAGACCTGCGTGGATAGAAGCTTCACCCAAAGAAGGACCTACAGTTTCTTCCTGAACAATCTTCGTAGGAGCATCCATACGACCAGAGTTCAAGACGTTAGCCAAGTCACGGGTATCATCGATTGTAAAGTTACCGGAGATCTGAGAATTACCACCGGAAATCTTTTCGTTTACGTTTGGTGCGCTATATACATAACCGTCGAGGACGATTGCTACAGGCTTCTGGACATTGGCTTCAGTAAGTTTTGCCCAGTCGTTAGCAGCACGGGTGTTCATAGTCATAGAGACTACTGGCTGGTGGTGTTCGTTAAAGTCAGCCTTAGCTTCCTTGATGACATCACCTTCCATAGAAGGACCGCCTGCCTTAGCCTTCAAGAGGTAAAGGGCGAAACCTAAAGACTGCTTTTTGACTTCACCGCTGGCTGTCTTGTAGCTCTGGTGTTCCTCGTTTACGCTCCATGCGCAACGGAGATCCTTAGGCATAGACTTCGCGTTGTCAGCCAAAATCTGGTTGATGGCAGCAGTATCAGCCTTGGCAGCATAGCCGAGGATGCAGTAACCCAAGCCCATACCCTGTGGGAAGTACTGAGCCAATTCGTTTGCTACGGTAGTAGGGAAGGAATTGACATTGTAAGTCTCCCAGAACTGGAGGTTGGCACTACCAGTCAAAAGTTTACGGACACGTTCAGGTTCCTTGATACCAGGCATTTCAACCATGATCTGACCCATCTGTCCGCGGCCCTGCAAAATCTGGATGTTAGGCTGAGCAACACCGAAACGGTCGATACGGGTACGAATGATTTCGTTGGCGTTGTCTACTGCAGACTTGATTTTAGTTTCGAGTGCCTTCTTGACATCGCTGTCGGTAGATTTTACGGAAATGTTTTCCAACTTACCGCTGAAAGCGCCAGCCAATTTGTCCTTACCGAACTTAGCTTGGTAAGCTTCGACAAATGCGTTGAGGAAGTCGTCGCCTGAAGTCTTCACTGCCTTGGCAGCTTCGTCAGCAGCTTCACCTACCTGCTTTTGTACGTTAGCGTCCGTACCTGCACTGTTTTTCACCACGTCGGCTACAGATACCTCGAGGATGACATTCATACCACCCTTCAAGTCGAGGCCCAAACCGATTTGCAATTGCTCGCATTCCTTCAACGTCTTGAACATGTACACTTCCTCGCTGCGCATAGAGTCAAGGTAAGTCTCACGGAATTCGTTGAAAGCATTTTCGCGTTCACTGTCGGTCTTCAGTTGTAACTTTGCAATTTTACCCTTTGCATATTCGTCCGCCTTCTTCTGGTACTTGTTAGTCACAAAAGAGAAAGAGAAATAGAAAAGGCAAATCAAAGTCAAAAGCACCGCAATGACCTTAACAAATCCTTTGTTTTGCATTTTGTAATTCTATGATTTTTTGATTATTGATATTTGTTTCTCACATTTTTGAACGTGCAAATATACTGTTTTTTTTCAAAACACAAGATTTCTAAAGGCGATTTTACATATATATAGGAGGTTTTCGGCGTGTATATGCTGCTAAGTGCTTGAATTCCTTTGATAATTTTTAACAAGCGAAAGGAATCGGCGGAAACCTGATGAATACATTTTGGGGATTTTTTACCCTTTTTTAGTACATCGTTTTCCCGTCTGCCAGTACTGGGGAGGGGTTCCGTTTTTATTTCCCTGCCGCCCGATAACTGTTTATTTTTCCACCTTGTTCACCACGTTTATTCTTAATGTCTTTAGTGGTATGCGGAGAGTGCCGTAGCGGAGGATATTCTCATAATAGGGGGCGGTGTCGTCGGTGAGGTAAGAAGCTATCTGACAGTTTCCTGAGGCTATTTTGCTCTGTACCATAGGGGCTGAGAGCACCTTGTTGTCGATGGCGATGACAATGGGTTTCTTCAGATTCTGTTCGGTGAGCCGGGCGAAGTCAGTGGTCGCCTGTGGCGTGAGTCGGAAGTTGATTACTGGTTGTCCGTTTATTTTTTGGAGTTGCATCTCCTGAACGACGTCCCCTTCGATGGCGGCGTGTCCTCCCTCGCTTTTCAATGCAAAAAGTCCGTAGCCGAAGGTGGCGTATCGATTGCGGATGATATGATAGAAATCTTCCTGTCCTCCCCATGCAGATTCATGTCGTCAGGTATCAGATCCTGGTTTCTTTTCAAGGCGGATTTGGTGATTTTGATATTTTCCTTGAAGATGTGGGTGAGGATGCCTCGATAACCGGCAAGGGAGCTATCCTGTGTCGTATAGGCATTGAGGGTTTCGATTAAAGGCTGTGGAATCTCCTTTTCCGGATAGACTTCCCAGATTTGGAGTTTTCCTTCTGCTTGAATCATTTCGTATACCTTTGGGAGAAAGGTGACTCTGGAGGTGAAGACATCGAAAATATCGTTTTTCCCGGCATTGTCCTTGATGAGGAAGAAAGGAAGCTGGTTTCCGAAGGTCAGCAGCCTAGTGGCAATGGTCTTTTTGTTGGAGAGGATGGCAGCGTCCAGCTGTTGCTGAAGGGCGGCTGTCACTTCAGCGTCGGAATTTTGGGCGGTGATGCCGTTCCATCCCTCGAAAGTGATACCCATCTGCTGTTCGCCATACAAAAGCTGGTGTTCTTCGACGAACAGGGCGAGTAAGGTCTGCTGTCCTGCATCTTCTCTGTGGAGGGCCTGTTCCAATGCGGTCCTGATGCGGTCTTGCTGTGCCTCGTCCTGTGGCATGCAGTTGAGAAGCAAGTCGTGGGTGGAAAGTTGGAATTTGAAACGGACGAATTCGGAGGGCACATCGCCTTTGCTGAATTGGGTGAGTGCCTGTGCTTGCGGGTCGGGCGTTTCGTCCGGGAGGGACAACTGTGCCGGAGCGGGAAGAATGTTGAAGAGAAGCAGGAGAATGAAGGTGGCGAGGCTCCTTTGTATTCTCCGTATATCTGTGTTGTTTTTCATGTTTTTGATAATGTGGGGTCCTATTGCGACCCATCGTGAGATTTGCAAATATATTATTTTTTAATGAGTTCCGGTTGAATTTTTACATTATCTTTATTTCCTAGATTGCGGGGATGTGACTATTTTTTTTGTCAAAAATGAGAGGTCGGGGGATGCCGCACGCTGAAAAAAATGTAACTTTGCGCAGTATTTTGGCCCAAAGGCGGGGAAGCTGCTGGATATCAGCGGCGGCACAGCTTTTGGGTAATCTTCATCCGACGAAATAAATAATAGAATATAACATGGAAAAGAAATTTAACCGTACGTTGGTCACTACAGCGTTGCCTTATGCAAATGGTGGTGTTCATATCGGTCACCTGGCAGGTGTGTATGTGCCTGCTGACATCTATGTGCGTTATCTCCGTTTGAAGAAGCAGGAAGTGCTCTTCATCGGTGGTTCCGACGAACATGGTGTGCCTGTGACTATCCGTGCCCGTAAGGAAGGTATCACAGTGCAGGAAGTGGTGGACCGTTACCATAACCTGATTAAGGATTCTTTTGAGAAATTCGGCATCAGCTTTGATATCTATTCTCGTACCACTTCAGAAACACACAAAAAACTGGCTTCTGATTTCTTCCGTAAGTTGTACGATAACGACAAGTTCGTGAAGATGGAGTCTGAACAATTCTACGACGAAGAGGCCAAGGAATTCCTTACCGACCGCAACATCAAGGGTGAATGCCCTCACTGCCATGCCGAAGCTTACGGTGACCAGTGTGAAAAATGCGGTTCTACTCTTTCTCCAGAAGAATTGATTAATCCTTACAACGCTGTCAACGGTCATCCATTGGTAAAGCGCAAGACCAGCCACTGGTATTTGCCATTGAACGACTACCAGCAGTGGTTGGAGAAGTGGATTCTCGAAGATCACAAGGAATGGCGTCCTAATGTCTACGGACAGTGCAAGAGCTGGCTCGACCTCGGTCTCCGTCCCCGTGCCGTTACCCGCGACCTCGACTGGGGTATCCCAGTACCGGTAGAAGGAGCAGAGGGCAAGGTCCTCTACGTATGGTTTGACGCTCCTATCGGTTACATCTCCAACACCAAGGAATTGCTTCCTGATACCTGGGAAAAATGGTGGAAGCAGGAAGATACCCGTCTTATCCACTTTATCGGTAAGGACAATATCGTGTTCCACTGCATCGTGTTCCCTACCATGTTGAAGGCCGAAGGCAGTTATATCCTTCCGGACAACGTTCCTTCCAACGAATTCTTGAATCTTGAAGATGACAAGATTTCTACCAGCCGCAACTGGGCTGTATGGCTCCACGAATATCTCGTCGATTTCCCTGGCAAGCAGGATGTGCTCCGCTATGTCCTGACAGCCAATGCTCCGGAAACCAAGGATAACAACTTTACTTGGGCTGACTTCCAGGCTCGTAACAATAACGAACTGGTGGCTGTCTATGGTAACTTTGTTAACCGTGCTCTCCAGCTGACTCAGAAGTATTATGAAGGCGTAGTGCCTGAAATGGGCGAACTGACCGACTTCGACCGTCAGACTATTGAAGAATTCAAGAACGTGAAGGCAGCTGTTGAAAATTATCTCGACGTATTCCGTTTCCGTGATGCTCAGAAGGAAGCAATGAATTTGGCCCGTATCGGTAACAAATATCTGGCTGACTGCGAACCTTGGAAGGTAATCAAGACCGACCCTGAACGTGTGAAGACCATTATCCACCTTTCACTCCAGTTGGTGGCTAACTTGGCGATTGCTTTCGAACCATTCTTGCCATTCTCTTCTGCAAAATTGCGCAAGATGTTGAATATGGATGCTTTCGAATGGGAATCACTTGGCAGCATTGACTTGTTGAAGGCTGGCGCCAAATTGGAAAAACCTGAACTTTTGTTCGAAAAGATTGAAGACGAAACCGTACAGGCTCAGGTACAGAAGTTGCTCGACATCAAGAAGGCTAACGAAGAAGCTAACTATAAGGCCAATCCAATCCGCAAGGATATCGCTTTCGAAGATTTCGAAAAGTTGGATATCCGTGTAGGAACTGTCTTGAGTTGCGAGCGCGTACCTAAGATGAAGAAACTTTTGAAGTTCCAAATCGCCGATGGTCTGGAAAATCGTACCATCGTCAGTGGTATCGCCCAGCATTACGAACCCGAACAGTTGGTAGGCAAGCAAGTTTGCTTCATTGCCAATCTCCCTGCACGTACTTTCAAAAACGGTTTGGTGAGTGAGGGTATGATTCTTTCTGCTGAAAACTACGACGGCAGCCTCAGTGTGGTCACAGTTGACCGTGAAGTGAAGCCAGGTAGCGAAGTAAAATAATCTTCAAAGCCGAAATAAGAAAAACTACATAAATGTGAGTCCGCGGACAAGGATGCATAGCATCTGTGCCCGCGGATTTTTTTGTATCATTCAGTCGTTGTCCGTCTAGCCGGGGAAGATTGCCTGGCGAGGATTTGATTGGAAAAGTGATGGAGATGAACTGGGCTCCTTTAAATAGGGAAGCTGATGGCTGAGAAGAAATTCTTGTAAGGAAGGAGCGGGAAGTAAGAATCGGGTTTTCGGCGTGTAGCGGATTTTGATAAGAATGTTACCAAAACAGAGGTTGCTCCCCGGTCTGTCCCTTTCAAAAATATTTGTCTGGGTGGTTATATTCTCGTTTTAAATTCCGGTTTTATTTTTACGGATGACAGACCGGTTGGAAATATGCTTTCTGTTCTCCCTGTCTTTCCGGAATGTTTTGTATAAATTTACGCTTGCAAATCTGAAATCCTTATCTTATGAAAAACATGCGTCTGGCCGTTTCTGGCCTGTTGCTCTTGCTTGCGACCTTTTCTTCCTTGTATGTATCCGCCCATAAGGGGTCTGTTCATCCGGTCTGGACCCATTATGTTGACCCCAAAATAGGAACAGGAGGACATGGACATGTCTTTTATGGCGTCAATGTTCCTTTCGGTATGGTCCAGCTGGGTCCTACCAGTATTCCACAGCAATGGGACTGGACTTCCGGACATCATGCGTCCGATTCTACTGTCATCGGTTTTTCCCATACCCATCTGAGTGGTACGGGAATCGGCAATTTATTTGATATCACCCTGATGCCCGTGGTGGGGGACGTTGTGTATGCCCGTGGCAACGAGGCAGAACCGAAATCTGGTTTGTGGTCGTATTCGGACCAGAACCTGGAAGTGTGCCGTCCGGGATATTATGCCACTCGTCTGTCTCGGTATAATATAGAGGTGGAGCTTACTTGTACCAAGCGGGTGGGATTCCATAAATATGCCTTTCCCGAAACTCAAGCGGGGGCGGTGGTCTTTGATTTGCAGAATGGTGGTTGCTGGGATGCTCCCGTAGCGGCTTCAGTCCGACGTCTGGATGCACATACATTGGCGGGTTTCCGCTATTCCAAAGGTTGGGCGGACCGCCAGCGTATTTATTTTGTAGCAGAATTTTCCCAGCCGGTGACATCGTTGGAGGTGATGGCGGATGGAAAGAGTGTGGCGGATGCCGGAGAGGGAAGGGTGGTGTATGCCCGGGCCCGCCTGGCAGTAAAAAAGAACCAGCCGGTGTATGTCAAGGTGGCGTTGTCGCCTACTTCCATCGAAAATGCCCGTCTGAATCTGCTGGCTGAACTTCCCGGATGGAATTTTGAGCAGACTGTGGAGAAGGCAGGCGAGGCATGGAATCGTGCACTGTCGAAAATAGCGGTGGAAAATCAAGATGAGGAGGTCAAACGTATTTTCTATACGGCGCTTTACCATACGATGGTAGCTCCGTCAGAATTTTGTGATGTCAATGGCGATTATTATGGGGCTGACCATCAGAATCATAAAGGTAGTGGATTTATCAATCATACCACACTCTCCTGTTGGGATACTTATCGGGCGGCGCATCCGTTGATGAGTCTGATCCATCCGGAGCGTATGCCCGACATGATGCAGACTTTTCTGCAGATATATAAGGAACAAGGTAAATTGCCGGTGTGGCACCTGATGGGATGTGAGACCAATTGTATGGTGGGAAGTTCAGGGGCCTGTATTTTGGCGGATGGTGTGCTGAAGGGATATGTGAAAGATGAAACAGCGGCTTATGAAGCCCTCCGTCAGACTCTGCTTTTGGACGAGCGGGGAATGGGTTTTCGGAAAAAGTGGGGTTATATCCCTTGTGATAAGATGAAGGAGTCGGTGGCTTACAATCTGGAGTATGCCATTGCGGATGCTGCCGTTGCGGCTGTGGCAAAACGGTTGGGGAAGACTGAAGATGAAGAATATTTCCGCCATCGGAGTCATTCTTATCGGCATCTGATTGACCCTGCTACCGGATTAGTCCGTGGTAAGGACAGTCTGGGACATTTCCGTAAAACTTTTAATCCGTTGGCGTCGAATCATCGTAATGATGATTATTGCGAGGGCAATGCCTGGCAATATACCTTTCTGGTACCTCATGATGTGCCTGGGCTGGCGGGTTGTCTGGGTGGACGTCAGCATCTCCTGACAAAATTAGATTCCTTATTTACTGTAGATAGTCAGTTGGTTGGTGAGGAAAGTTCTCCCGATATTTCCGGCATGATCGGGCAGTATGCCCATGGAAACGAACCCGGACATCATACGATTTATCTCTATACCCTGCTCGGAGAACCTGCCAAGACAGCCGGTTGGGTACGTCGGGTTATGACGGAACTTTACAGCAGCGGTGTCGACGGACTTTGCGGTAATGAAGATGTAGGAGAAATGTCGGCATGGTATGTGCTCTCAGCCTTGGGGTTCTACCAGGTGAATCCGGCAGACAGCCGCTATGTCTTTGGTTGCCCGATGTTGGACCGGGCGGTACTGAAAGTGAGGGACGGGCAGTTTGCCATTCAGGTCCTTCATCGTTCTCCTCAAAATAAATATATCCAGTCGGTGAAGTTGAATGGCCATCCCTATCCTTGTGCCTGGATAGATTTCGAGGACATCGCCCGTGGTGGAGAGTTGGTTTTTGAAATGGGAGCTCAACCGAAATGTTGGTATCCCATCACCGACTTGCCGAAGTAATTGGCTCTCGCAGAAGGGATGTGTTACAGAATGACTCGTTCCGGTGAACCATTGAATGTATGGGGATGATTATAGATGAAAAGCAGCGTCCGCCTCTCTCTTATAAAGTGAGTGGGGCGGACGCTGCTTGCTTGTCCTGTATAGAAGGGGCAATTTGTATTTAAGAATGTCAATTGTCCTTTTCAGCTTTTTCTTCGTCTAGATTGTGAGGCAGTATCAGATTGAGCACTACCCCCACGATGGCTGCCAGTCCGATGCCGGAGAGAGAGAAGGAACCCCAGGTGAAGCAGGCTCCGCCGATACCGATGGTCAGGGTGAGGGAGAAAATGACGATATTTCTAGTGTCGGAAAGGTTTACATTGTGCTGGAGCATATTGGAGACTCCGGCGGTAGCTATGGTACCGAAGAGCAAGAGCATGATGCCGCCCAGCACTGCTTGCGGGATGGAGGAGAGGAAGGCGTTGATTTTTCCTATCATGGAGAAGGCAATGGCGGTGAAGGCAGCAATGCGGATGACTTGTGGATGGGTAATCTTGGTGATGGACATCGCACCGGTCACCTTACTGTAGGTGGTGACGGGAGGCCCTCCCAGAAAACCGGCAAAGAGACAGGCAAGTCCGTCGCCCAGCATGGTGCGGTGGAGGCCGGGATCTTTGGTGAAATCTTTTCCTGTTACCGTATTGACAACATATACGTCTCCGATATGTTCAATGACTGGGGCAATGGCCACGGGCATCATGAAGAGAATGGCTTCCCAGCAAATCTCCGTGTGGGCAAGTTGGGGAAGACTGAACCAGGAGGCTTCCCGGATGCCGGTTAGATCTACATCGAAGAACATCAGCGCGGTCAGGTAACCGGCAGCAATGCCGCAGAAGATAGGAATAAGCCGGAGGAGTCTCTTGCCCTTGATGCTGATGAGCACCGCTGTGGCCAGTGAGATGAGGCCCAGAGGCCAGTTGGTCGCAGCCATTTTCACCCCGGAGCTCGACAGGGAGATTCCGATGAGGATGATGATGGGACCGACGACGATGGGAGGAAAGAGACGCTTGATGAGGCTGATGCCCTGCCATTTGATAAATGCGCTCATGATGAAATATACGGCGGCGACCCCCATCATTCCGGAAAGTGTGCCGGAAAGTCCGTATAGCTCAGTGGCCTAGATGATGGGCGCGATAAAGGCAAAACTGCTGCCGAGGAAGATAGGCACTTTGCCTTTAGTGACCAAATGGAATATCAGTGTGCCGACGCCGGCAGTGAAGAGGGCTGTCGAAGGGTTGAGGCCGATGAGCAGCGGAACGAGCACTGTGGCGCCGAATGCGACAAAGAGAAACTGTACACCTACAACTCCTTTGCGCAGAGGGGATAAAGATAAATTTTCGTTTTGTGAATCCATTGTCGGAAGTAGAAAATATTTTATAAGTGATAGAAGTGTATCTATGTGATGTCGTGAAATTTCCTTTTGTAACCATCCGGCGACATCCCGCATCAATCATGCCAAGGGGCGTGTCCGCTTGCCTGCTTGTATCAGGGAAGGATGTCTTTCTGAACGGGAAGAAATGTTGCCCGCTAAGTGCTGAGATGCTGTAAATAATCCCTCCATAAAGATCTCCGATATCCTGTCGGTTCATTCCGACCACTTACTTATAAAATGAATTTGGATGACCGGCTTTAAGCTGTGTCGAAGGTGGAAAAAAGTCTGTTGGAGGCCGTCTTTCCTTTCGGGGCGCAATATTCGTTAAAAAATGGGAGATAGACAAGGATACCCGCTGCAAAAGAGTCGAGATTGCTCAGAGAAGTTTTCAAAATTTCCGGTAAATCTGTTAAAGAACTTTAGGAGATGGCGTTTGGAGAGCAGACAATCTCCGCACTTTCAACGATTTCTATTATCTTTGCCTTCATATTTGTGGCTAAACTGAAGAAAATGAAAAGATTGTTGTTTTTCCTGGTCTTTATCTTTTCGCTACCTCAGTTGCGTGCTGATGATTTTAAAAGAGCGCAACAAATCCTAGATTGGATCCAGGTAGGGCAAGGAGATAGCTTGATGGCGAGATTTCATCCCGTTATCCGGCCGACTCTGCCTCCGTCTACCGTAAAGAAAATCTGGGAGCAGTTGAAACTGCAGGGGGGAGAACTGAAAGGGCAGGGAACCTGGAAGGTAGAGAGAAGAGATACTTTGCTTCTCGAACAGTGCCGCCTGATATTTGAAAACGGGCCGGTACGCTTCTCTTTGCTGACTGACGACCATCATTTTATTGTGGGTTTCCATTTCACATCGATTGTGGGTACGGCTTCTGTTTCGAAGAATACGGAGCGTCCTGGGGTGGACTATGTGGAACGAGATACTTTCTTGATAAACGGACGGGTCAAACTTCCTGCAATCTTCTGTCGTCCGGTTCAGAGTGATACTTTATATCCTGTTGTGGTGATGGTACATGGCATCGGACCTATGGACAAGGATGGGACTTTGGGGCCCAACAAGCCTTTTCTGGAGGTAGCACATCGTCTGGCTGCCAAAGGAGTGGCGACTTTCCGGTACGACAAGCGTACATTTGTTTACGGTGCCCGTGTCATGGAACTGAGCGGTGTGCTCACCTACGACACGGAAGTGGTGGACGACGCGGTGGCTGCTTTGGAAATGGCGGCCCATCTTCCGGAAGTAGACCGTAGCCGGGTGTATGTGCTGGGACACAGTCTGGGCGGTATGCTCGCGCCGCGTATCGCAATGCTGAGCCGGGTTCCCCTGGCTGGAATGATTTCTGTGGCAGGGTCGGCACGCCAGCTGGAAGAATTGTTACGTTCCCAGTTTCGTTATCTGTCCCGTCTGCAAGGCACTCCGGAGTCGGAGGCCGACAGCCTCACCCGTCTGATATATAGCAAGATGTCTGCCCCTTACCGAACTTTTGCCGCTGAATACAATCCGGTAGGCACCGCGAGAGGTTTGCGCATGCCGATGTTGTTTCTGCAGGGTGGTCACGATTTTCAGGTGACGGCTACCGATTTCAATATGTGGAAGAAAGGATTGGAAGGGTGCCGGAATGCCCGTTTTGTCTGGTTGGAGAATTGCGACCATTTGTTGAGAGAGACCCGTGAGATGGCAGTCCCCAAAAATTATATGCTTCCGGGAAGGGTATCTGGCAAAGCGGTCGAAGCCATCGAAAAGTTTATAAAAGATTAGATATAAAGTCATTTGGGCGAATTCGCTATGGCTTTTCATTAGTTACGAGGCTTTTTTCGTAACTTTGTCCGCGATTTTTTTGAGAAATTCTAAAAATATGAAGAAACTCTATATAGAAACCTACGGCTGCCAGATGAATGTGGCCGATAGTGAGGTGGTGGCTTCCGTCATGAAGATGGCGGGATACGAGCCTACTGAAGAATTTGAGGAAGCTGACGCAGTGTTCCTCAATACTTGTTCCGTACGTGAAAATGCAGAGCAGAAAATTGTGCACCGTCTGGAGGCTTTGAATGCGATGCGCCGCAAGGGCACACATAAGTTTATCATTGGTGTGCTGGGCTGTATGGCTGAGCGTGTCAAGGAAGGCTTGCTCAATCAGTATGGCGCAGACTTGGTGGCTGGCCCGGATGCCTATCTGACTTTGCCTGATTTGATTGCACAGGCAGAAACCGGTCATAAGGCGATAAATATCGAATTGTCTACCACTGAGACTTATCGTGAGGTGGTGCCTACCCGTGTGGGACATAACCATCTCTCTGGATTCATCAGCATCATGCGTGGCTGTAATAACTTCTGCCACTATTGTATCGTACCTTATACTCGTGGACGCGAACGTAGCCGTGATGTGGAAAGTATCCTGACCGAAGCACGCGACTTGGATGCAAGAGGTTACAAGGAACTTACTTTGCTCGGACAGAATGTCAACAGTTATGCTTGTGGAGAGGTGAAATTCCCAGAATTGCTCCGCAAGGTGGCTCAGGCTGTTCCGAATATGCGTGTACGCTTCACAACCAGCCATCCGAAGGATATGAGTGACGAGACCTTGTATGTCATTGCGGAAGAACCAAATGTCTGCAAGCACATCCACCTTCCTGTACAGAGTGGCAGCAACCGTATCTTGAAATTGATGAACCGTAAATATACCCGCGAATGGTATATGGACCGTGTGGCAGCTATCCGCCGCATCGTACCCGATTGTGGTCTGACCACTGATATCTTCGTCGGTTACTGTTCTGAAACCGAGGAAGACCACCAGATGTCTTTGTCTTTGATGCGTGAGTGTGGTTATGACTCCGCCTTCATGTTTAAATATTCTGACCGACCGGGTACTTATGCTCACAAGAATCTTCCAGATGACGTGGATGAAAGTGTGAAGATCCGCCGTTTGGAGGAATTGATTGCCTTGCAGAATGAGTTGTCGGCTGAGGCAAACGAAAAGTGTGTTGGCAAGGAATTTGAAGTGCTTGTAGAAGGCTTCAGCAAGCGTTCACGCGAACAGTTGTTTGGCCGTACCGAACAGAATAAGGTGGTTGTCTTTGACCGTGGCAATTTCCATCCAGGTGATTATGTACGTGTGCGTGTCACTTCAGCTTCTTCCGCTACATTGAAGGGGGAAGCAGTGGTTGCAGAATAAGAAAAAAGGCTCTGAGAAGGAGTCCGGCATATAAAGAAAACTCCCTGTAAGGTGATAGAAAAATCCTTGCAGGGACTTTTTTTTATGTCATTTTGGGATTATAGGATTACTTCTGACAGACAAAATCGCAGAATTTTTATCTTATCAGAAGATTTCCCGTAACCGATGGTTTATCTAAAGATTAGAAATGCGTAAAAATCGCGAATTTATGAATTTCCCCCTCCGAAAAATGTTTTCCCAAATGTCTCTTTCACACCTTCACAGATGGAATAATGTATTGAATATGAATGTGGTATATGTGAAGGTGCCACCTTCACTTCTCTTTCACAAAAGGTATTTCTCTTTCACCTCGAAGATAGATTTTGACTCTTTTGAATTATGAAAATCCGTTAATTGTTTTTTGTTATCTGGGCAAATTGTTTTTTGTAAAAGTCGATAATTCGTAAAAATCTGTTTTGAAACATTTAGATTTTTGAAGTTCCGGTGAGGGCTTGATAAGGGGGCGGTGAAGGGAATGTGAAAGAGAGGTGAAAGAGCCACCTTCACACTAAACATGCTGAATTATAATAAATTACAGCGGTGTGAAAGATGTGAAGGTAAAAGTGCAAACCCATGTATATAGGGGGTGAAATACGATAAATTTGATTTAGATTTTTTTAGATGCCGAGTAGATTTGTCTAGGTGCCGAGTAGATTTGTTTACATGCCGAGTAGATTTGTCTACATGCCGTATAAATTTCACTAGGTCTGACCTCGATTTTACGAAACACCGAGGTGTAATTTTTTCATGATGGTTTGTGCGGGTCGGGAGAAAAGTGCAGGACAAAGACCGGTTGTCTGATTTAAGAAATGGGAGGTCGTGAGATGCTTTTCAGAAGTCAATTTGCAGACGATTTCCAGCGGTCTGCGACTGATGGGACGGCGGTCGCTGGTGGGTCTGTCTTCCCTTCCTTTTTGTACACATGCCTGTCCGTCCGGTCTTCACAACTACCCTGTTAAGTCGGCTGTCAACTACGGATCTGATGAAATATTGGGTGGGATACAGTAGACCGGATTTCTGTTTCCTTTTTTTCTTCCAACCAGAAATCAGGTTATCGGGAACCGGTCTTTCCCCGTCTGGTGCTGTCAGAGAATGGGCATCTTGGCATCGGTGATAGAAAAAATCTCATCAAAAAATCTCTTCCAATGGTTGGTGGCGCCACCAATTTGCAATCCGTAGAAGTGGGTGCCTTCTTTTCTGAGTTTTTCCATTTCTTGCAAAAATGGTGGAGGAGGAAGTGGTATTTTGAAGTCCGTTATCCAAAGAACATCCGCGCAGGCATATTGCTTCTTTGAGTGTAAAAGCTCAAAAAGAGTGTGGAGCATGCTTTGCGCGTCTGTACTTCCCGACGCATTTTGGGTGAAAAACTGTAATAAACGGGTCCGGTCGAAGAGCACGTCCATCGAACGTGCATGAACGGAGAAGGCTATGAGATAGCAGGGACGTTTCTCCTTTTCGCTCATCTCGGCCAGCCGCATCATCAGGGAAAGGGCTATCTGACTCGGTTCCCCTTTCATGCTGCCCGATGTGTCGACACAGGCTACGACGGGACCTTTGGGACTGGCGGAATGCCTTTGGAGACTTCTTGCAGAATTCAAAATCCGACTCTGATGTTCGAAGGTCTGCAAGCGCCGGGTGACATATTTCTGCATGAAAATGTCTTCGGTGTCCTTGTCCAGAAACTGAGCCATTTCGGAAGGCAGCAAGGAGTTTAGGTCGCGTCCCATGCTGACGCCGGTGATGTCGCTCTTGGAGGTATGCTCCATCTTTTCGCTGCTACCCGATGTCGTGCTGAGACGCAGTGCTCCGTTTTTGTCGGCAAACCGTCCCATGCGTTTTGTGATGGTCTGGAGCACAGGGTAGCGTTGTTGCAATCGTGTGGTGCGCATCAGACGTTCGAATTCGAGGTTGTTCCAATGTCCGCCCATCAGTGCCCAGGTTTGTTCGAAAAGATCCGTACTGACCTGTTGGGCGCGGAGATAGGTGATGGCGCCTTTGAGATTGTTTTTCAACAATTGGGTTTCCATTTTGCTCCGGTCTTCGATGAACTTCTGTTTTTGAAAAGACAGACGGCGGTCGAAATGGAATTGCCATTCTTGTAAAAGATGTTGCCAGAGTCCCTCGTCAATCCGATGCGGGCACGCCTCGAATTCCTGACGGTAAAATGTGGCTGAAAATCCGGAGACTTCGTATTTTCCCGTCATATTCAGGAGCAAGGACTCCCAATTTTGCCGGATTTTAAGGCCACTCCAGTTTTCTGCTTCTTGTATTTCCTTCTCTTCGGCACTCTGACGTTGGCGGAAATAATTTTCCTTTTGTAAATACTGGGTGGTGAACGCCATGAGGGTATCGATGAATATTCTGGGGCCTTCCTGGTGGGAGGCCGTCAACATACGGATTTCTTCGTCCTTCATAACAGCGAGAAAATAGCTGGAGAGTGGATCTTGCCGGTGGGCTGCAAGAGCCGCCGCCGAGAAGGTTTCGGTAAATTCATGCAGTTGTTTTTGGTAAAACAGACTGTCGTAACTGGTGGAGACCCTTGTGGAGGCAAAAAGGTCGTTGCTGTCAATCATCGTTGTATAAAAGTTTGCGGATGTCCACCCGGGTCAGTGCAATTTGTTTGTTAAAGAGGCGGGTGTATTGCTCGACCTCCTGTAAATCTTCCTTGCTGACAAAGAAATTTTCTGCAATTTCTGCCTTTTGCAAGTCCAGTGCCTGACAGATATTTTCCATGTCCTCCTCATAGTGGCCGGCAAAGAGAGAGCCATTGCCCGGAATATCTTTTCCGGTGCTATCTTCAAAGAGGGGGCCGAAAGTCGATTCCACCTTTCCTGCGGCAGGATTTAGTATCGCCGTAGAATTTCGTCGCATGTTATAAGCCACCCCGTTGATGAAAATTCGTTTGTCATCGCGACTGAGGGTTACTGATTCTACACCATCCATGGCGAATGTTTCTTTTTGTTCTGCTGTGGCGATGCGTATCAGTTTGCGTTTGGCATTCTGTGGGTCGGTATAGAGCAAACCGGGTAGGGAAGCCCCCTGGCGTTCTGCAAAATTCCGGGTGGGGAGTTGCTTGAAATCTGTTATATAGATATAAGTGTGGCCCGTACCATGATTTTCTATAGAATAAAAAATCCGGTTGGCGATAACGAGATCTTCATCTCTATGGTCGTGATTGCGCAAGGCCCGTTGCAAGGCTTCGTGAGCCTGGCAGGCACTCAGGTCCGACTGGATATGGTGACTGAGTGCCTGGAGTTGTTGTCTGGTCTTTTCAAAGAGGGCATGGAGGGTGATGTCTCTGACGGTATTGATTTCTTCCGGCTCGTTCCACAGACAATGATACATCGGGAGCAAGTCGGCGGGGCGTACCTCCCTCCTGCCTTGCAGATAAGCGGAGGTGCGCAGCAGATTGGCGATGTGTTTCCAACGGCGGTCGCTGACATAGATCTTTCTTGGCAGTTCGGAGGTTGGAATCTGAACTAACTGTAAATGTTTCCGGATTTCAGTAATTGCTTCCAATACAGGAAGAGGAATATTTACTTTTTGTGCTTCGTCTTGCCATTCCCGGTATTCTTCGGGTTGAATGGCGAGCCCGTTTCCTTCGATATCAGTTTCAGTCGTGTTTGGGGTGGACGGTTCGCCTGCTGTCAGCATTTGGCGGAAGACCTCTTCGTCCTGGATGCAGTGGCTGACCATACGGATGAGGAAACGGTCCCATAGGGCCTCCAGTCCTTCTCCCTTGGCAGGCAGTTCGTTGGAAGCTGCGACGAGCAGTTTCAGCGGAAGGTGGATTTCTTCTTCACCGTTTCGGAAGAGCTTTTCGTTCATTACGGTCAGAAGGGTATTTTGTATCGCGGGTCCCGCTTTCCATATTTCATCCAGAAAGACCACGTCGGCTGTGGGCAGATATCCCTGTGTGGCACGTTCGTATTTGTCCGAATTCTTTAGTTTGGCGATACTAATGGGGCCGAATATTTCATCCGGGGTGGAAAATCGTGACATGAGGTATTCGAAGGAGGTGGCATGTGCGAAAGCCTTCTTGAGTCTGCGGGCAATCATGGATTTGGCAACTCCCGGAGGGCCCAGCAGCAGGATACTTTCACCGGCGATAGCGGCGAGAAGGGCGAGACTGACCTCTGTTTCCTTTTCGTAAATATCGTGTTGCAGACTTTCAATGAGGGTTCGGATGCGGGAAGATAGGGTGGACATGGATGCTATTCAGTTTATAATGACCGCAAAAATACCAAAAAGAATCAAAGCGTGCCGGACTTCGTCGGGGGAATCTCTTCGGGCTTCCCAACTTTATTCTCTGACAGCACTTTAGGAGGAAGAGAGGTGGAAAATCTGCTAAAGATGAAAAAAATCAGAGGGAAACGATGGAAATAGAAAAATATATGTACCTTTGTTCACTATAAAAATATAGTTGTATAAACTTACCTAAAAATATAGAAAATGTTAGACGTAAAGCAGTGCCTCTCCGAATGTGAGGAAAAAATGGAAATGAGCGTGATGCACCTCGAGGAAACGCTTTCGCATATCCGTGCAGGAAAAGCAAATGTGCATATTCTTGATGAAATCCGTGTGAACTCTTATGGCTCAATGGTGCCAATCAACAATGTGGCTGCTATCACTACGCCCGACGCTCGTACAATTGCCATCAAGCCTTGGGACAAATCTATGTTCCGCGTTATTGAAAAGGCTATCATCGATAGTTCTGTAGGTATCATGCCTGAGAACAATGGCGAAATTATCCGTTTGGGTATTCCTCCTTTGACAGAGGACCGTCGTCGTGATTTGACCAAGCAGTGTAACAAGGAAGCCGAAGAAAGCAAGGTTGCTATCCGTAACGCTCGTCGTGATGGTATCGACAAATTGAAGAAGGCTATCAAGGACGGTTTGTCCGAGGACGTTGAAAAGGATGCTGAGGCAAGTCTTCAGAAGGTGCATGACAAGATTGTCAAGCAAATCGAAGATTTGTTGGCAGAAAAGAATAAAGAAATCATGACGGTTTAATCCGCATCGTTTTTTAGCATACCGAGTGGGGCTGGAGAGGCGAATAAAGCTGTCCCCAGCACCACTTTTGTTTTTTTATATAGGGGAGAGGGCGTTGCCTCCTCCGCAGTAGCAATTTTTAAGAATATAGTAATGGTGAAATAATAAGTTCGGCAATTTTTTGTTCGAATCTTGCGTCTGATGGGAAGTTAGGAGAAAGGAGTGTAGCGGGCTACACGACTGCCGACGCGCTTCCAAGCAGAACAAGAGACGGATAAAAAAAGGCGAGAGAAAGGAAGATAAATATTTTAAAACTGTATGAAGTTATTTTTTTACCATTACATAGTAGATAATTATATATGAGCAAAAGCCGTAGTGCAAAGAAATCGTCAGACAATGCCCGTTTGGAAGAACGTGGCGAGGTGCTTCATGGAATGGTCGTACGCAATACCGGAAGCTGGTATGAGGTGCGCGTTGATGACGGACGTGTGTTGGAATGTAAGGTGAAAGGTAATTTTCGATTGCGTGGCATACGTTCTACAAATCCTGTGGCGGTGGGCGATGGTGTGACTGTGTTGGCTAATGGCGATGACGCTGCGTTTATCACAGAGATTGACGAGCGACGTAATTATATAATTCGTAAGGCTTCCAATTTGTCAAAACAGAGCCATATTCTGGCGGCAAATGTCGATTTGGCGGTCTTGGTGGTGACTGTGGCGCGTCCAGAGACCTCTACTACTTTTATCGACCGTTTCCTGGCTTCGGCTGAGGCTTACCGTGTACCGACAGTAATCGCTTTCAACAAAACGGATGAACTGACAGAAGAGGACCGTGAGGTAATGCACTATCTGATGCTGGTTTATCGTGATGTGGGCTATGATTGTTATGCCATTTCCGCTCTCACGGGAGAGGGCGTCTCCGAATTGAAGGCTGTTATGGCTGGCAAAGTGAATCTGTTGGCGGGACATTCCGGCGTGGGTAAATCTACTTTGCTGAATCTGCTGGTACCGGATGCCCATGTCCGTACGGCCGAGATTTCATCCGTTCATGGAACCGGCATGCATACGACGACCTTCAGTGAACTCTATGATTTGCCTGAAGGAGGATGTGTGATTGATATTCCGGGCATCAAGGGTTTTGGTACTTTTGATATGGAACCGGAGGAAGTCGCTCATTATTTCCGTGATATATTCCGATTGTCTAAAGATTGCCGTTTCAACAATTGTACGCATACACACGAGCCTGGCTGTGCGGTTTTGGAGGCTTTGGAAGCACACAAACTGGCACCTTCCCGTTACACATCTTATCTTTCCATGTTGGAAGATAAGGAAGAAGGCAAATATCGTGCTGCTTTCTAACGGTTGGTATAATAATTTTCACTTTCTAATACAAAATTACCATGACAGTGAGCTTGATTATAATTATTTTATTGGTCTTGGCCTTTATATTGATGGCTGTTGAAGTGTTTGTTGTGCCGGGTTTTGGTATTTCAGGTATTTTGTCTGCTATCAGTGTGGTGATAGCGGATGTGCTTATCTATAATGAGTATGGAGGCTGGTTCGCTTTCGGAGCCTTGGTGATTTTTGGTGTCCTTTCTTTGTTGTTGGCGTGGTGGGTGAGCCGCTCGAAAACAATAGAGAAAATGGCTTTGCATAGTTCCATTGACTCGACGAACGCGACCAAGGAACAACTTTCTGTCGCCGTAGGGGAGGAGGGAATTGCTCTCACTCGTCTGGCTTTGATTGGCAATGCAGAAATCAATGGCAAGGTGGTTGAAGTGAAATCCTCTGGAAAATTTATAGAAGAAGGTTCGCCATTAGTGGTTGTCAGTGTGAATGAAGCTTTGATCCTGGTCAAGGAAAAATAAAGGCTGGTCCTAGGAGGGTGGGAAGAGCTGGAGCTATATTTCCGATGTATGGAAGGGGAACCTTTGAAAAGGTGAGACTCCTTACAGGGAAATGGTCCGGTTGTGCCTGATCAGTTGATTGAGAGAAAATACTAAGAATTTCAGCAATAAAAACGAAACAATAAGTAAAATCGCAGGGGATACAACGAATAATGCTGTATCCCTTGCGATTTTTAGATTCTACTATTTGAATGTTTTTGTAGGCTCCGCCCTGGTTTCTCGTTATGAATTCCTGGGGCCCCAACAAATTTTTAAGAAAAATGATTGTTTTGGGGAATACTCCGGGAGCATTTTCTTAAGAATTTGAAGATTTTCGAAGGAGATTACCTCCTTTTTACATCTTGGTAAGGACGAAAAAGTATAAAAATAGGGGCAATTTTCGTAGAAACGGACTTGTTCGTGTGAATGATGGGATGGAAACTTTTGGAAAAGAGTTATGAATTGCAATTTTTATAGTGAAAAAGTTGTTGACATAACCATCCGATTATTAGATATTTATGAAAAATCGTGAATTTTTGTGCGAAAAAAGTTGGTAAAAGATTTGGTAGTTATCGAAAAACTC
>SAMEA104404103__coassemble_574_pt1 | contig 26183 bp, 11 predicted proteins | sample SAMEA104404103__metabat2_high_PE_061 | metagenome-assembled genome bin SAMEA104404103 (sample SAMEA104404103) | Balaenoptera acutorostrata | reverse complement strand
CGGAGGACGAGAGGCGGAACCAAAAGATTCCACCAAAAAGGGCAACGCCCCTACCCGCTTACGGGCAAGAAAAAAGGGTGAGCCCTTGCGGCACACCCTTTTATACTCAAATTTATTCTGTTCTGTAAGATCTTCGGAAGACGAATTCTTACGGAATAATCGGAATTACTTCAAGCCCAACTTCTTAGCAATCTTCTTAGGAAGAGCATCCTTGTGGATAACAATGTTCATAGTCTTGTAAGCAACGAATGCCTTAGAAGCATAGAACTTACCCTTGTAAGGACCGTATTCACCCCAAGAGTTCTTTACCATGAAGTATTCATTACCCTTGTTGTCCTTAGCCAAACCGTAGATAATCATACCGTGGTCGTCGGTAGTTTCCCAGTTGTCATAAGCTTCCTGGCGCATTTCCTGAGTGATAGTCTTTTCGCCAGAAGCTGACTTGATAGCAGCACCCTTGAAGTTGTCACCAGCCCAACGAGCTGCGTCAGAACCAGTCTTGTCGTTTTCAGCACCGTCGGTTGGAACTACTGCGAGACCTTCGCGAGCCTTGAAGCCTGCTTCAGAAACGTCGGAACCCCATGCAAAGCTGTAACCGTTCTTCACACCTTCTTCCATCACTTCCATGAATTCGTCGAGTGGCAAGTTGTAGCTGGAACCCCAACGCCAGTTGTCCTGAATTTCAAGGATGAAGTTAGAATAGAATGGATGGTGAGTGTAGCTGGTCAAAGAAACATAATCGTCAGGATTCAAACCGAGTTCCTTAGTATATGATTCTGGAGTGTACTTCTTGCCATTGTGAGTGAATTCTGTTGGAAGTTCACCGAAATAGTTAGCATAGATAGCTTTCAAATCCTTCTTCCATACAGGGTTGATTTTCTTCAACTTGCCCTTGGCGATAGCACCTACATAAGCGCTGGCAACAGCATCGAGCTGGTTGAAGTTGAAAAGAGAGTCACCGTAAGGAGTACCAGGAGCAGGCATAGCATCCTGAGGAACGAAACCGTAGTGCTTCAAGCAGTATACAGCGTCATAGAAAGAACCACCCTGTGAGAAGCTGGCGTCACCATGAGTACGGACATGCTTGTCGGCACGGTCCATATAAGTATTGTACACCAAGTAGCTTTCGCTCAAATCGTGTTCGCCCTTGCCCATACGGAGCAATTCTGCTTCGAAGAAAGCAAGTGAAGAATAAGCCCAGCAAGTACCGCTCTGGTTCTGGTCCTTGATGGAAGTGATAGGATTTTCCTTGATAGTAGTGAATACAAGTGAATCCGCCTTTTCCTCAGCATTAGCAACTGAGATGGTGCCTGGCAACAAACTGAGTGCTGCAGCAGCCACAAAAAATTTACTGTTCATTGGTTCGTATTTTTTATTTGTTTATAATTTTTTCCATTTAGTAATGGTGAAATAATAAGTTCGGCATTTTTTTGTTCGAATCTTGCGCCTGATGGGAAGTTAGGAGAAAGGAGTGTAGCGGGCTACACGACTGCCGACGCGCTTCCAAGCAGAACAAGAGACGGATAAAAAATGGCGAGAGAAAGGAAGTACATATTTTAAAACTGTATGAAGTTATTTTTTACCATTACTTAGAAGAAGGAATCAATGAGACCATTGATTAGCAGTCCTTTCTAGCTGCGAGATATTCTTCCACTTCGTCAATGTGGTAAGGTACGAGTTTCTCACCAATGAAGCGGCAACCGTCCTTGGTGATCAGCAAGTCGTCCTCGATACGGATACCACCGAAATTCTTGTACTTCTCGATTTCGTCGAAGCAGAGGAATTCGGCATTGGTGCCTTCCTTGCGCCAAAGGTCGATCAGAGCAGGAATGAAATAGATACCTGGTTCGTCGGTAACTACGAAACCTTCTTCCAAGTTGCGTGCGAAACGCAAAGAACCGGTACCAAACTGAGAGGAAGGACGGATGGTAGCGTCATAACCCACGTTGGTCTGACCCAAGCCTTCCATATCGTGAACGTCCATACCCATCATGTGTCCTAAGCCGTGAGGGAGGAACATTGCATGCGCACCGGCGCGTACTGCTTCTTCGGTATCGCCCTTCATCAAGCCTAATGCCTTGAGACGTTCTGTCATCAAGCGGCAAACGTCCATGTGGACATCCCAATAACGCACACCCGGACGTGACTTGGCCAAAGCCAAATCGTGACAGTCGGAAACAATGCTGTAGATGTCCTTCTGCTGCTGGGTGAACTTACCGGAAATCGGAGTGGTACGTGTATTGTCGGAGCAATAGTGCTCGAGAGTCTCAGCACCGGCATCGACGAGCAACAGACGGCCAGCTTCCAGTTCGCGGGTGGAAGGATATCCGTGGAGAATTTCACCATGCATGGAGACGATGCTCTGGAAAGAGACGATAGAGCCGTGGCTGGCTGCGATACCGTCGAGCACACCGCCGATATAGGCTTCTGTCACACCGGGACGGCAGAGATTCATCGCTGTGGTATGCATCTTGTAACCGATCTTGGCAGCACGTTCCAATTCTTCGATTTCTTCAGCACTCTTGGTAGAACGCATTTTGATGACCGCCATGATCAAGTCCATAGAAGCCTCTTCGCGCTGCTTGGATGGATGGATGCCCAGCAAATCATAAATCTGAATCATATTGTCGTGACGGTAAGGAGGCAGGAAATGTACCTTGCGTCCCTGTGCCTTCGCCTCGTTGACCAGTTCGGCCAGCTTGGACATAGGAGCAGCTTCGGCGACACCTGCTTCGGCAGCCATTTCAACGACAGAAGTGACGGAACCGTACCATACGATATCGTCGATGTCAATTTCATTACCAATCAAGATCTCGCGGCCGCTATCTGCATCGATAACGCCCACCAGTCCGTCGCGGTGCTGACCAAAATAATATAAGAAAGAACTATCTTGACGGAATTTATAAGTATTGGAAGGATAGTTCATCGGAGCTTCATTGTTACCGAAAATAACAATCAAGCCTTTGCCCACCAACTCACGGAGTCGGTTACGGCGTTCTACGTATGTATCTTTTGAAAAAAGCATAGTCATTACATTTTATTAATGTTGCAAAGATACTTCTTTTATCGGAAAAAGTCTTAACTTTGCCTTTAATTTTGAGCAAATTGCAACGATGAAGATAGATAAGAATACTGGATTAGTCCTTGAAGGTGGCGGTATGCGCGGAGTCTTCACTTGTGGAGCTCTCGACTATTTGCTCGACCACAATATCAATTTCCCCTACACCGTTGCGGTTTCGGCAGGGGCATGCAATGGCATTTCCTATATCAGCCACCAGCGCAGTCGTGCCAAACTGACCTGCATCGACTTGTACGAGAAGTACCATTTTATCGGATGGCGACACATCTGGAGCCAGAGAAGTATTTTGGACCAGAAATTCATATACGACACGATTCCCAATGAAATTCTGCCTTTCGACTATGATGCCTTCTTCAACAATCCTGCAACTTTCGAAATGGTGACGACAAACTGCCTCACGGGCAGAGCCAACTATCTCACGGAAAGAAAAGATAAACAACGCCTCATCGATATCGTCAAAGCTTCAAGCAGCATGCCTTTTATCTGCCCCATCGTGAAAGTGGACGGCATCCCGATGCTCGATGGCGGCATCATCGACTCCATTCCGGTGCAACGCTCCATCGAGACGGGCCATGCATTCAATGTCGTTGTGCTGACCCGCAACCGGGGGTACCGCAGCACGTCCATGGATATCAAAACGCCGAAATTCATCTATCGTGACTATCCCCGACTGCGCATGGTGCTCAGCAAACTCCAGGCTTACTACAACGACCAGTTGGAAATGATCGAGAAAATGGAGGATGCCGGTGAAATTATCGCCATCCGCCCGATTCGTCCCATGGAAGTGGACCGCCTTGAAAGTGACGTGCAGAAACTGACTCTCCTTTATGAAGAGGGATATGAATGTGCCAAGAAGGCGCTGGAAAATATTGAAATCGATTTCAAATAGGTACTCCTATATATAATAAGGTGTACTCTCATATATAGAAGAATTCTCAACTTTTTAGAATTAGTAATGGTGAAATAATAAGTTCGGCATTTTTTTGTTCGAATCTTGCGTCTGATGGAACGTGTATCACCACGGTGGCACGAATGTAACATCAAGATGTGAATCCTTATAAAAAAATCGAAGCCCTGCCGGCAATTCCGACAGGGCGTATCCTTATGAGAAAAAGTATTAGAGTAATAATATATTTTTTATTTAAGTAATGGTGAAATAATAAGTTCGGCATTTTTTTGTTCGAATCTTGCGTCTGATGGGAAGTTAGGAGAAAGGAGTGTAGCGGGCTACACGACTGCCGACGCGCTTCCAAGCAGAACAAGAGACGGATAAAAAATGGCGGGAGAGAGGAAAATAAATACTTTAAAACTGTATGAAGTTATTTTTTTACCATTACTAAAATTCATCGTTGGCATACAACCAATCGAAGCTGGACTGCTTCCATTCCAAAATTTCTTCGGGCTTGAAGAAGCGCTTCAATTCGGCTTCGGCAGCCTCAGGAGAATCGCTGGCATGAACAATATTTTCCTGGAAGCTCATGCAATAAGAGCCACGGATGGTACCAGGAGCCGCATTACGTCCGTTGGTAGGACCTGCCAGCGCACGGACTGCAGCGATTGCATCAACACCTTCAAGACACATGGCCACCACAGGAGCAGTCATCATGGAATCCTTCACTCTTTGGAAGAAAGGTTTACCGCTCAAGTGGGCATAATGCTCGCTCAAGAGTTCATCGGTCAACTGCATCATCTTCATACCGCAGATACGCAATCCCTTATGTTCGAATATAGAAATAATTTCGCCCACCAATGCGCGCTGCACTGTACAAGGCTTTAAAAGTACAAGAGTCTTTTCGAGAGCCATAATTTTAGATTTTAAGGTTTTATATTTCGCAAAGATACGACTTTAAATGTAACTTCCAAACGGTTTTCGGTTTTAGTAATGGTAAAAAAAATAACTTCATACAGTTTTAAGATATTTTTCTTCCTTTCTCTCACCATTACTTAATGCAGCTATTTCTCCATAAAACAACCAGTTAGTAACAATTATGCTTCCACTACCAAGTCAAGTTGACCTTCATATTTTCATTTTTCCTCATTTTCTATCGTATGCCGGCGTCTTTTCAGTCATTTCGACCATCTTTGCAACCGGGTTGCAGTAAAATCTCACTACTTTTGCAATACAAATTAGAGCGTTGAAGATTTTCACCACTCCTCTTTTGAGAACAAGGTTCCGGAATATTCCCCGACCCGTCTTCACCAACAAACTGTGAGTGCTGTCCTTCTCATTTACCACGCTGAATATTATTAACAAAACAGCCACTACGAAATCATCTGTGTAAAGGAAACCGCCATTCCGTATTGACAAATAAAAACAAAGCACTACCTTTGTGGCACTATGACTGATTTTGAGAAGATACTTTTAGACAGGGATATCAAACCTACTGCAGTACGCCTGCTGGTGCTCCGCACACTATCTGCCAGCAAATATGCCTTGTCTTTAACCGATTTGGAGGCACAACTGGGAACCGTAGACAAGTCTTCCATCTTTCGTGCCCTGACATTATTCCAGTCACACCACTTGGTACACTCCGTCAGCGACGGCAGCGGACAGACCAAATATGCAGTTTGCCCCGTCGGATGCCATTGCGGAGAAAACGACAAGAGTGACTTGGAAGATTTGCACATCCATTTCTCTTGTGAAGAATGCCACCGCACCTTCTGCCTGCGAGGTCTTTCCATCCCACATGTGGACTTGCCCGAAGGATTTGTTTTGAAAAATGCCAACTACGTGTTGATGGGACTTTGCCCGGAATGTTCTGCCAAGCATCATAAAAAACAATAGATAAATGGAAATTATCAACTTAATCAACTCAATGGCTCCGTTCCTCTTGCTCGGTTTCCTGCTTGCGGGAATCATGCATGCCTTTATTCCGGGGTCACTCTACCAGCGCCATTTTGGTCAGCCCAACTTCAAATCGGTAGGTTACGCTACCTTGTTAGCCATCCCGCTTCCCCTCTGCTCCTGCGGAGTCATCCCTACAGCCATGTCGCTCCGTCGTGAAGGAGCTTCCAGAGGATCGGTCATTTCGTTTCTCATCGCCACTCCTCAGACGGGTGTCGACTCCATCCTTGCCACTTATTCCATGATGGGTTTGCCTTTTGCCATTCTCCGTCCTATCGCCGCTTTGGTGACCGCTCTTTTCGGCGGCCAGCTCGCCAACATGGTGGAACGCCACGGTGCGTTGAAGGATGAGGGCATGAAACAGAGAAGCAGCAAGGTACAAAACGAAGAACTTCCCAAGAGTTTCTGGGAAAAGATAAAGGTAGCGCTCCGCTATGCCTATGTCGACATGATGGAGGATATCGGTAAATGGCTGGCCGTTGGTTTGGTGGTGGCTGGTCTGATTACCGTATACGTTCCCGACGACTTCTTCCACCAGTTTGCTGGCAACCCTATTCTGGGCATCCTCATGGTGTTGCTCTTCGCCATCCCGATGTATCTTTGTGCCACAGGTTCCATTCCTATCGCCATCGCTTTGATGCTCAAAGGATTGACTCCAGGCGCCGCCCTCGTATTGCTGATGGCGGGTCCTGCAGTGAACGTCGCTTCCATGTTGGTTATCCAGCGTGTGATGGGCACCCGCACCCTCCTTATATATATCGCTTCTATTGTCGGTGGTGCCATTCTCTTCGCCCTGGGTGTCGACTACCTCTTCCCCAAAGAACTTTTCATCGCCCCTCTCGAAGCCAACAGTGCCTGCCATCATGGCGGTCCTTCTTATTTCCAGTGGATCTGCACCGGCTTTTTAGTAATATTATTACTCAACGCCTTCTTCCACAGATTCTTCACCAAAGCTCCTGCCTGCAGTTGCCAGAGTGACGAAGGTGCTGCCTGCAGTCTCTCTACCACCTCATCTTATAAGGTATTTGTAGAAGGTATGAAATGTAACCATTGCAAGGCCAATGCCGAAAAGGCCATTTTGGGAGTGGAAGGTGTAGAAAACGTAGTGATCGACCTGACTGAAAGCAGTGCCACCATTACGGGTAACTTCCAGCAGGAAGATGTCATTGACGCGGTCGAAGGCATCGGCTTCAAAGTCAATAAGGAAAAGGGATTCAGCGCCTTGAATGCGTCAGCCCCTGCTTCCCATACCATTCATATTGAAGGCATGAAGTGTAATCATTGCAAAGCCAACGCCGAGAAAGCAATTCTTTCTGTGGAAGGCGTAGAAAAAGTTGACATCAACCTGGCTTCTGCCAGTGCCAACATCCAGGGTCATTTCGATATGGACGAGGTCATCAACGCTGTTGAAAGCATCGGTTTCAAAGTCAAGAAGGACGAAGCGTCTGCCATTACTTGTGCTTGCGCTTGTCCTACAGAGACCTTCAAGGTGGAAGGCATGAAATGCAATCATTGCAAAGCCAATGTGGAAAAGGTAGCCCTCACCGTAGAAGGTGTGGAACATGCAGAAGCCAATTTGGCCTCCAGCACCGTTACCGTTGAAGGTGAATTTGATAAAGAAGAATTGATTTCTGCCATCGAAAGCATCGGATTCAAAGTAAAAAGATAAAAACAGGTATTAGATTTTCTTAGGCAAGGGCCGGTTCATTTTTGGGATGAACCGGCCTTTATTCTGTTATCGGGCATAATACAGGTACATGAGGTAATGTCACCCGCATGCCCACATCATGGGAAATGTCAAATGTTTTCCACATTATCTCATGTCCTATATAGGGAGCGGTAAAAGGTCAGCATGTAGAAGTGAAAGGGCCATGCCCTTTCAGGGTTTAGCGTCCATTGAAAACGCAGAATCTTTTGCGGCATGATATATCATTGCCGAACCGGGTGTCGCATTTATTTTTTGGTCACTTCGTGGAGTTAATACGCGTCTCTAGCCAACGGACATAAAATTTCATGTCCCTACATGCTACCCAATCTCTCACCCCTAACTAAACCCAACTCCTCTCTCCTAACTCCTCTCTCCTAACTCCTAACTCCTCCCTCAAGCAGTGTCCTGCGGAGCGGGGCAAATCCAGCTACGCTGGAAGGTAATGCCGCAGGACGAACGAAGTGAGCCCTGCGGAAGGCCCAATGCTTAGCAAATACTATCCCTCTTCCCTTGAGGGGAGAGGTGGTGACGAAGTCGACGGAGTGAGGTGACATCCTTTATCTATCAACCCCCGAGCGCGAGCGCTCTGCCCCCAGTCTTGGGGGCGATAGTCATAGACCAAGAAGAGAGGAGGGACCTTACCGAGGGGCTCACTGCGTTCGTCCCTCGGTTATCGTCACACTCCGTGTGATTTGCCCCGCTCCGCAGGACATTGTACTCGAAAAGGCTAATGAATACGGTGATGTAGGGGTCAGAAGTATCCGACCCGCTGGCTAGCATCCATTGAAAATGTTTTCGATATGCTGACCTAATTCCTCACCCCTAACTAAACCCAACTCCTCACTCCTCTCTCCTAACTCCTAACTCAAGAAGTGTCCTGCGGAGCGGGGCAAATCCAGCAACGCTGGAAAGTAGCCGTAGGACTAACGGAGTGAGCCCCGCGGTATCGCCCTTGATTAGCAAATACTATCCCTCTTCCCTTGAGGGGGGAGAGGTGGCGACAACGTCGACGGAGTGAGATGAAATAATTCGTATCAGATTATAGATGGAACGTCAAACGTACAGTCCATAACGTATCCTTGGGTATCAGCTACAACCCAGAATAAAAAACTCGGGATCGTGATACAAATCACGACCCCGAGCTTCCCTAATTATGCTTAATTCTTTATATGTGGCTTTTTATTACATCATGCCGCCCATACCTGGGTTACCCATTGGCATTTCAGGTTTGTCTTCCTTCTTGTCACAGATTACACATTCTGTAGTCAGGAACATACCTGCAACGCTGGCAGCATTTTCAAGAGCAACACGAGTTACCTTGGCTGGGTCAACAACACCGGCAGCACGAAGGTCGCAGAAAGTTTCGTTCTTAGCGTTGTAACCGTAGTTGCCTTCGCCTTCACGTACCTTGTTAACAATTACAGCACCTTCTACACCTGCATTCTTACAAATCTGGCGGAGAGGTTCTTCGATAGCGCGACGGATGATAGCGATACCAGTGTTTTCGTCAGCATTCTCGCCAGTGAGACCTTCGAGAGCCTGCTGAGCACGGATGTAGGCTACACCACCACCAGTTACGATGCCTTCTTCGATAGCTGCACGGGTAGCGCAGAGAGCGTCGTCGCAACGGTCCTTCTTTTCCTTCTGTTCTGTTTCGCTGGCAGCACCAACTTCGAGTACGCAAACACCACCGCTCAACTTAGCGAGACGTTCCTGGAGTTTTTCCTTATCGTAAGAACTTGTGCTGTTAGCCATTTCGTTCTTGATCTGCTGGATACGTTCGTCGATGTTTTCCTTAGCACCAGCACCATTTACGATAGTAGTGTTGTCCTTAGAAACAGTTACCTTTTCAGCAGTACCCAACATTTCGATAGTAGCCTGTTCGAGCTTCAAGCCCTTTTCTTCGCTGATAACAACAGCGCCAGTCAGGATAGCGATATCCTCGAGCATAGCCTTACGACGGTCGCCGAAGCCTGGAGCCTTGACAGCACAGATCTTCAACTGAGTACGGAGACGGTTCACTACCAAGGTAGTCAAAGCTTCGCTATCAACATCTTCAGCGATAACGAGCAATGGACGACCGCTCTGAACAGCTGGTTCGAGGATAGGCAAGAAATCCTTCAAGTTAGAAATCTTCTTGTCATAAATCAAGATATATGGATTCTCCATTACACACTGCATCTTCTCAGCGTCAGTAACGAAGTATGCTGACAAATAACCACGGTCGAACTGCATACCTTCCACAGTCTTCAACTTCGTGTCACGGCCCTTGGCATCTTCGATAGTGATGACACCGTTCACGCTGACTGCACGCATACCGTCAGCAATCAACTTACCGATTTCAGGGTCATTGTTAGCTGAGATAGTAGCTACCTGTTCAATCTTTTCGTAGCTTTCTTCTACCTTTTCAGCCTGTGACTTGATGCTTTCTACGACCTTGGCAACTGCCTTGTCCATACCGCGCTTTACGTCGAGTGGATTGGCACCGGCAGCCACGTTCTTCATACCTTCAGTCAGGATAGCCTGAGTCAGGACAGTAGCAGTAGTTGTACCGTCACCAGCATCGTCACCTGTCTTGGAAGCGACACTCTTCACGAGCTGAGCACCAGCATTTTCGAAAGCGTTTTCGAGTTCGATTTCCTTAGCTACGCTGACACCGTCCTTAGTGATGCGTGGAGCACCAAACTTCTTGTCGATAACCACGTTGCGGCCTTTAGGACCAAGGGTTACTTTTACAGCGTTAGCCAAAGCGTCAGCTCCCTGGCGGAGTGATTCGCGAGCATCTACATCGTATTTAATATCTTTTGCCATGATAATTTATTCTTTTAAAATTTTGTGTGTTAAGAACCGTTGCCATATTGTTGTTAGCGGCTCGGTATTTGTTAAGTAATGGTGAAATAATAAGATATCTTAAAACTGTAGGAAGTTATTTTTTTACCATTACTAAGGATAAGATTGGGAAAAAAATTATGCCAAAACAGCGAGAATATCGCTCTGACGCATAATCAGATATTTTTCGCCTTCGAATTCGATTTCTGTACCAGCATATTTGCCGTAGAGAACTACATCGTTAGCCTTGAGAACCATTTCTTCATCCTTAGTGCCATTACCTACAGCCAAAACTGTACCCTGCAATGGTTTTTCTTTTGCTGTGTCAGGAATGATGATACCACCGATAGTCTTTTCTTCTGCAGGAGCTGCCTTGATAAGCACGCGGTCTGCTAATGGTTTAATGTTCATAACTTATATATTTTAATTTATTATTTTAATCTTGCTCCGGCTCTTTCAGCCGTTCTTTTCTTCTCTATGCTAAAAGTGTGCCATCCCTCAAAAATCAAAAAATATTCTGCAGATGTGGCAGTATCGTGTCAAAATGTCAGCACTTGCAGCTGTCTTTTTCGGTTCCGGCTCCCATTCTGTCAGCACAGGAGACTGACAAGAACAAATTCCCCTCCTTTTGTCATTCTATCAAAGATACCACATTCCTGTTCTGAAAGGAATTTCTAAGATTTGTTGGTAATTTTAAAACAAATACCGAAATTTGCCTGCAGAATATAAAAATCCAACAAATATGAAAAGAAGTATACTATTCGTTGCCATGGCAACTTTCTTTTTGGGCAATGCCTCTTTGGCTCAAGCACAGACTCCCGACTCCCTTAATAATGAAAGGGTGGACGAGACCAAATCATTTTTGAAAAACAAATTTTCTAAGAAAAATGTGATTGGTGGTTTGTTCAATGCCCTGAACGGCAACAATACTTCTCCCGCCACACAGGAAAATGCCGTGTCACAAGATACAGTGCCTCAGCGTAACGGCCAGCAATATCAAGTTGGTGGACTGATTAATGGTATCCTAGGTGATGTTTTGGCAAATTCCATGACATTGTCTCCCAAGACCATCGCCGGAAAATGGATATACACAGGTCCGAAGTGCGTTTTCGAAACTCAGAACCTCCTCATGAAAGCCGGTGGTGAAATCGCTGCCAACCGTTTGGAAGACAAAATGAATCAGAGTCTGAACAGTTTCGGCTTCCAGCCCAATGTCTTCGTTTACCAGTTCGACGAGAAAGGCAACTTCAGTTCCAACCTCGGTGGGCGCAATACCAGTGGTACCTATAAATTGAATGCAGAAAAGAAAACCATCACCCTCTTCTACATGGGCGGTCTGATGAGAACCACCATGCATATCAGTCTCAACATGGGGCACCTCTGCCTCCTCTACGATAGTGAGAAGCTGCTGAACTTCTTGGAAACAATGTCCAAGTTGTCCAATTCGTCAGCAATGAAGGGGCTCAACTCTCTCCTCAACGCTTACGACGGCATGAAGATCGGTTTGGAATTTAAGAAATAACACACCTATTATATATAAGGTATAAGGATGCATCTCGAGGTGCATCCTTTTTTATTGGTCTGCTCCACCCTGGCACCCCACCACTACCGCTCTCATGCTCGCACATAAACCACACTACCCTCGTGTGGATAACGTGAAGTAGTCACATCCAATTCGCCGTTTGCGGAATTCCATGTTTAGAAACAACCGTTATCCACTGCCGTTCCCAGTTTTCTTGGATTGCCCAAAAGGTCTCGGTCGGTAGCATAGTCGATGATTTCTTAGCGTCATCCTGTTATTTTAAGTAATGGTAAAAAAATAACTTCATACAGTTGTAAGATATTTTTCTTCCTTTCTCCCGCCATTTTTTATCCGTCTCTTGTTCTGCTTGGAAGCGCGTCGGCAGTCGTGTAGCCCGCTACACTCCTTTCTCCTAACTTCCCATCAGACGCAAGATTCGAACAAAAAAATGCCGAACTTATTATTTCACCATTACTAAAGCGTTTCTCTGCACCCCAAACGGTCTTCATTAGGAGAAAGAAGTCGTACCACCACGATGGTACGTTTGTACCACCATGATGGTACGTTTGTACCACCGTGATGGTACGTTTGTACCATCGTGGTGGTACGATTACAATGTCATAAGGAAAGTCCTGCAAGTCTACGAAAAGAACTGATTAAGCGTACGAATGCGGCCCCCAATAATCCATACATCCTATCTTCCCCACGCATTCTCACGCAAGGTGTATGTACCTTTCGTGTTAAATTTATATTCTCGGCGGCATTCAGCAGAGTTCAAGTAAACTTGGCTCTGCTTTCATTGGTACGAGAATTCGTGGCGACAAGCCTTTGTCAATAAAAAATTCGTGATAATTAGTGAAGATTCGTGGGGACCAGCAGGGATCGCGCCAGCAGCGTTTTCAATGGACGCTAGCCAGCGGGTCGGAAGTATCCGCCCCCTACAGGTGCGGACATCCCGTCTAGGGGCAGCAAGGAGTCATCGCGCAGCCAGTTACGAGCGTAGCCGTAACAAAGAGAGCCGGGCACAGCCCGGCTCTCAACCATCCCAACAATCAAATGTTATCTTACCTTATATACCTGTCCGTTTACTTTGACCACGTATACTCCCGCATTCAGCGGTACCGTATATTCGCGTGCCGTCGCCTCATCAGAGAGCACGTCACGACCAGCGACATCGTATACCCGGATAGTCTCACCGCCTTCCAGACCACGGACATGCAACTCCCCATTCCGGATAAATACCTGGTACCATCCGCGACCGGCAGCAGTGTCGATGACAGGCGCCGTACCGCCAAACTTCAATGTGAAGCGTTCCGGGTGATCCATTGCCTGCTTCATCGCCACGGTGTAATTTCCCAATTTCAAATCAGTCACCACCCCAGCCTTACGGTCAGCCAACCAGATGTGAGTAAATTCAGAAAAGTCTTTCTGGTCAGGAATAGCAAAAGTATACAATCCAGCTTCAGGAACCTTTACGCCCAATTTCAATTCAGTAGCCACAGGAGCTGCCGACGCCCATGAGAAACGGGTTCCCTGGTCGTTGGAGAGATAGAGCTGTGGCAAATCTTCATTCTCCGCCATCCATTTCAGACCGTCCACCTGATAAGTATAAGTCAGATTCTTCGTGTCAGGAGAAGTTCTGACCACCAACTCGTCAGTTCCCATTTTGCTTGTCAGTGTGACGCGCTTGCTCTGACCTGGAGGCAGAGGCCCCGTTGCCACTGCTGGCAAAGCAAAAGTCAACTGCTCGTCTCCATCGATGATTGCAGTCTGAGTGAAGAATCCTTCACCGGCATCCAATGTCGAAGTCTCGTTTTTCTCCCACGAAGCCGGAGTGGAATACCCACCATCCGATGTCATCCGGTAGAACAGGTGCGGCACATCCATCGCATATCCCGTATTCGTCGCTGCCGACTCACCGGTGACATAATCGTTCACCAGATAAGGCATACCGACCAGATTCCAGCCCATGTTTTCTGCTGTGGTAAACAAAGGACGATTCTTTCGGTCAAAGGACAAATCGTTATTTTGTTTCAAGACAACGGTCTTCGCATCTTTCTCGACATAAATATTTTCGGTGATGCCTGTCGCCATTCCATAGAAACGATAAGTACCATTTTGTCCAGCAGGCACCTCAACACCTACACCCTGGTTAGCGGGGATATAAGGTTCCTGGTCGCTAGATGACCAATTGACCCAACAAGGCGAGTTGGCATCAGCATAACGATATTCTGATTCTGCACGCTTCACCGCATCATACTTTTTCACGGTAATCTGCGGCCGGTTGACTGTCTCAGGATGCTGGGAATCAAAGTCCTTCACATAGTCGGCATAATTGCAATCGAAAGGCAAAGACATCAGGTTGTATTGCCCCAGAGAACGGTCTATTGCGGCATATTGCAATGCCAAGGTAGCCTTGCCCTTGCCATACCAGCCGCCCTTATCCTGCAGTAACAAGAAACCGGGTCGGATTGCATCCGTAAGTGCGAAATCGTCTGCCAAGATCATGGGGTGTCCACTGAGATAGACCACACTACCTCGCTGTGGATAGAAGTAACCGCCATAGTTGCCAGACGCGGTACTCAAAGTCAATGCTTCGTCCTTCGTTGTCCAAGTTTCATAGCAACCAAAATCGACTTTGGCTCCAATTCTACGGGGATTACCCAAAAGGTCGAAATCATTTGCATAATCGATGAAGGAGGCAAACTTATTTTGATTCTCCGGACTCCATTTAAATTCATCTTTTTCCACGCCCAAAGCTATATCTTTCGAATTCTCAGCCAACTGATAATTCAGATAAGGTTCAGGGGCAAACACCTGGATATATTTCGGATTCTTGAAGTAATCGCAGAAACCATAAGTTTTGGCACTACCTCCAACATTTCCCGGATAGACTATCGTATTATGAATATGCTGCGGAGCACTGGTAGCTGCAACATTGACTATACGCTGCATACCGGGCTCTCCGACAACGGTACAATTGACCAACTGTCCCTTGCCACTGTCACCATTACCAATGGTAACGATGCCATAATTGGTAGAAACATTGGTACCTTGCGGAGCATCAACTTTATTATTGAACACCAAGCAATTGTACATCAATCCATTTTCTACCCGGACGACAGAATTGTTCAAGTCATCCTTATACGGAGTCTTGTTGTAGAAGCCATTGATGATACTGTTACGGAGCACCAATTTTGTTGGGTTCGTACCATCAGCCACCGACATATTCACAACAGGAGCTGTCACTTCTTCCATGCTGGCTCCCTTTGCAGGAAGTCCCTTCACTTCAAAGCCGTCCATCAATGCAAGATGGCCTTCACAAGCCGGTGAGGCCTTGATACTGCTGACCACGGTACGCTGGGTATAAGGGGCCGCCATTCCTGGAGAGATCAACTTTATCTTTTTGACGAAGGCTTCCAATGCCGCAGTATAAGCGGCACTGCTTGTTTCAAGTTGCTCCACCTCGGCCACTTCCTTCATGGAAGGTTCCACACTGCCGAAGACCTTCACACCGGCACGCATCGTCAGATGCTTCTGTGTATGTTCCCTGTCGCCTTTCATGAAGACGTAAGCCTGGGCATTCTCTTCCACCACATTCGGATCAAGGAACTGGTTGTGGGCATAAACGGCCGCCATATCAATGGCATCCTGCATTTTGTTCTGAGGATAAGCTTCCTGCCAGGAACTACCGTCACCACCATTGATCATACTCGGATTGACATAAATCTCACGACGCAAAGGTTGCTGGTACTCATAGGCACCTAAGTCGATGAACTTGTCCACCCTGCGCTGTAAGTTGGCCACGTCGGTGCGATAAGGATAGATAGGTGTACCTTTTTGCATTTCTACTTCCAAATTGTCTGTTTTGAGTTTATCCAGAACTTCCGTCTTACTCATAACAGTCACCACATCTTCGGGCTTAGGCTGGTTTTTTGTCACAATTTTCACTGCCTGACAATAATCGCTCATCAGTTGGGCATAGGTATCGTCACTTGCCTTATTCAGCAACTTGATGCTCGGCAACAAACTGAAATCGCTCAGATACATTTCTGCCAAGGTCGTAACTCCTTCTCTCGGATCTTTGAAGTTAGGTCCTTTAATCAAATCGGAATTCTTATTATCCAATGACACATTATGACAAGTAGGATCGGCTTCGATTCCTGTCACCGCATTATAAGTAAACTGAGCATTGTTCACCCAAGAACCATTCAACTGAGATCCGAATACTTCTTGTGTCGTAGCGTTGTTCTTCCACAGCACGGAATTGTGCATAGACGATGTATATTCTTTTGTATTCTCAGGCTGACTAGTCAAAATCACATTTTTACCATTCAGGGCGAAGGTACAATTGACCACAGCGGTATTCACCGCCTTCAAAGGTTTGTCCACATTATGGTGGAAAACATTGTTATATACTATTGCACTACCACCTCCAGCTTCAATCGTTACCGCAGAAGTTTCCTGTTGCGCCACCTTTTGTTTGCCATTACCAATAAAGCTACAACGGTGGATGGCCAGTTTGGGAACGACGGCCGACGTATTTCCATTCTTATCCAAATCAGAAATCACGGGTTCTTTTGCATCTACTGTCTGGTTCTGATCCTTATAGGTCTGCTTCTTATAATAGATGGCATTCCCCTCTTCGCCGGCAGCAAATTCATTGCACAAAGTCAGGCCATCAAAGATGATAGGAATCACCTCACCATTAACGACCACTGTTGTACTTTCACCTTTTGGCGTTTTTCTCTGCACCGCATCTTCGATATAGAACAGGTGACGGAAGTTTTCTTTTTCATCACTGGCACTATTTTGTGTAGCGATTACAGAAGGGAATTCTTTTACATTCTGTACTCCCTCAGCCGAACTGACCACATTGCTCCATCCACCTCGGAAGGACAAGGACTTGATGCCGAAAGGACCACCGTCAAGGGATGGATCAATCACAGCACGGTTATCCTGACTTGCCGTATTGATTAAGAAACCCTTGTTCAGTTTCATCTCCTCTCCCGGCTTCGCTGCTTCCCCATATTCGTAAGCCACCGACGGCGTGTATTCACCTGCCAGGAAACGGATTTCCTTATGATGGTTGTTACGCTCGGAAAGCAAGGTCTCGATGGCGTGCTGCACATTACTAGTGGCCCGCTCGATGGTAGAGCCATCCGCTTCCTCCGATGTTTCGTTCTGACACACCCAGAGAATGTCCACCATATTGGCACGATAAGGTTTCAACGCGATATGCCGGTATTCATACACACCGATGTCGATATAGGTCTTGGTATACTTTTTGTCTGGATTCAAAGAGACACGCAGACGTTTTGCCTTGTTTGCGTCATTCGAGAAAGAACTCTTCATATAAGGGTCCATACCGATTGCCAGATTCAAGCCGTCCGGGTTGTCATTGTAATACCAGTCGTAGTAGATACCCTTTCCCGTATATCCTTCTTTTCCATTATAACCAGTGGGACTAATTTCAAAAGAGAACTTATCTTCCTCATGCTCTGCAGTGGACGCTTGATCATAACTCTGTTCCAACATGGTCCAGCCATTGTCTGTCAGGTTGTTGATACGGGTCACTGTCCAGCTGGCATCGGGCAGATAACCTTCTACACCCGCCTCATCCGAAGGATGGCCGAAATTCGGTCCGTTCAAGTCATAATTGTCCTGATTCAACCATACATTATAGTTGGCCAGATACTTGAGTTTAAACTCATTTTCTTGAGAAACAGGAACAGGACCCAGTTGTTTTGTCGCATGGTCGTAGAAGATATAAGGCAAATAATGCACGCCACCGTTCAGTTTAAATTCGGCTTCACGCATATCCACACCCTTGATGTTCAATCTGACAGGCTCGAGCCCGCAGCCATCCTCATAGGCACAGAACCAAAGCGCTTCCGAAGGCAAACCTTTGGCCTCTGCAACGTCATCAGCTATCTGCGGAATCTGCTCCAACCGTTTCCCCTGATTGTCCATATAGTTCACCACGAACTTCTTGCCGCCTACGGCCTCGTTTCCCCAGAATAGAGAATTGACCACCATGTGACGGTCGGCACCACTGGCATCGGCATCTGTAAATGGTTTCACAGAATAATCAGCCATACCCTGATTAGGAGTACCAAAATAGAAAGCCGGATAACTCTTGGCCTTGTTGCGCACCACATTACTGTTGAGGATGTGTGTCCATCCATTTTTACCGACATAGAGCGCACCACCTACGCCACTGGCCGTAACTTTATCAGCCTGTATTTGTTCTCCCTGTCCATTGACATCTGCCTCATTGTTCTCAAAAACGGTATTGAGCATCGTCACCTCATAATTGGCTGCGACAGCACCGCCATTTCCTCCGACGGCACCGCTTTGCTTGGCACTGTTCCGCTCGAAAGAGGATGAATAGATTTTGAGTTCACCATCTGTAAAGACAGCGCCTCCCTCACCGGCAATGTTTCCGTTGAAACGACAGTTGCGAATGGTCAGAGGAATATTCCGGCGGCCCACGGCGTTAAGTTTGTCAGCTCCCGGGCCTGTAGGTCCTACCCATCCCCAAACATTTGGCTGTTTTTCGGGATTTATTTGTCCCACGTTCCCGGCTACCAGAACAGCACCTCCACGTTCAGAATAATTTTCCAATATTCTTCCTTCTATATTGGCAGTTCCTGTACCTCCATCACCCGTTCCGGCTTTACCGCCTTCACCAGCATTAGCAGAAGACTTGGCTTCCGCCTGGGCCTCGCCCTCGTAAAATTCCAAGCCATCGAGAACGACCTCGCCTCCCAACAAGGACGGACGCAAACCATTCTGTTTGTCAGAACTTGAGTATTTCCCATATTTTTCAGAGATACCTGGCTCTTTCATACGATCCGGCAGTTCACCGACACCATAAGGCATACAGGTAATGACATGGTGCACATTGTCTTCTCGGTCCACCACATTACCAGAAAGAATCGTCTGGTGCTTCATTTCCCAAGGTTCTTCAATACCATTGATATTTCTATCAAAACGCTCTCTGGTATTCAATATCTTAGGTGTGGCATCTTGCTCGATAGACAAATTCAACGTCTGGCTGCCATAAGTCAAGGTTATATCCTTTGCCTTATCCGCCTTTTGCCCGTAAAAGAGTGTGTTCGCTCCTTGTTCCCTACCGATATTATCCAGTCCACCATAGATGCTGACTCCTTCCGGCACCAGATAAGTCGCCTTACTGGACTCCGTAAAGTAGTCGTCCACACTCTGCCCCTGAATATAACGGCTCGGGAAATAGGTACCACCAGCAACAAAGATTTCAAACTTCACATTGGCTATACCTTCAAATTGGCTTCCATCCGATTGTTGTCCAGACGCTTTCAAGGTAGGCTCGTTTCTCACCATACGTATATATTCCAAAGCCTCTTCCAGCAAGGCCATCGGATAAGCAAAGGAACTCCCCTTAAGACTATAGATGGGTTGTTTGTTTTTCTCAGCTTCCAACAACTGCACGATATCCCAATCCACGTCAGACTGTGCCACATACAACCTTCGCAACAAAGTTTCAGGAGTGGGGACAATCAACAGCTTGCCATTGAAAGCACGGGCACCGATTTCGATAAACTGATTGTCTACCTGCTCTCCGTTCACTGTCTTTATACCTCTGGCGATATCGGTGAAGTCGGACGAAGCCAACTTCTTGTCTTTCACTAGAATTTCATATTCACTGATAGGCATACCGGCACGGGCCAGGAGAGAATAACTCGTCGGATAATAATAAGGTTTGACCTGATGCTGCTGCGCCTTCTTGTCCGGGTCATCTTGCATCTCCTTTTCGGTATAATTATAAATATCGAAACGAACACCCTTGGCATTGTCCGAATTCACACGGATATTGTTCAACCCCGGCACACGGACGTTTTCCACCGCACAATAGGCCATCGGGTACAATTTCAAGGTGACCTTTTGGTTGGAGGTGGAGTGAGGATTGGTTTCTCCGCTGACATTCATGTTCTCACTGGCCTCATTCTTCCAAAGCACCGAAGAATTGACACGGACATTGTCCTTGAACCACAAGGCACCACCGGCTCCTGTCGCTTTGTTATGAACGAAGGTAGAGGTATAGATATGTGCCATCTCTGCCACCTGGGCATCCAGATTGTCATCATAATTTACGTCCGTCTCACCCGCTTTTACTCCAATCGCCCCACCTCGGCTCGCCTCATTGCCTTTCAACAAGCAACCGCTCACCAGGGCCTTTGGTTCGAGATAAAGTGCACCACCGTCACCAGCGGCTTTGTTGTTCTGGAGGATACAGTTACGGATGTGGGCATAGCCGGGCACGATGGCAGCTCCGCCTCGCTGATGCCCTTCGTCCTCACCGTCAGCGCGGCCGCCTTCAATAAACAGACCATCCAAGATTGTGGTACCTGCTGTCAATGTTTCAGGCTGTACTTCCTCTTCCTCGTTATAGATCTTCTCGGTGAAAGTAACGGCATGATAAACCGCAACTGTCGCTTCCTTTTCCTGGTAATAACCATAAAGCCGGGTCGGATTTGCCGTAACATTTTGTTTTGTAAACCCATCATCCCATCCCCCTTCTACCGTGATACCACGAGGCACCATCAATGACCATTCACGAGGGTTGCCACTTCCTGGTTGCACGGAACGGGTAGGCTCATAACCAAAGCCAGAGAATTCTTTTTTCCCTGTTTCAGTATCCGTTGCCAACTTATCACCTGCCAGACGAACGACAATTTCCTTACCTGCATTATTGGGATCCAGACGATAACGCCCCGCTGCATCCAAAATTTTCTGTAATTTTTGAGCACAAGCGGCATTCGCGACAGAGGCACCGGAATTCACACCCGCACCACCCTGAGTGACATAGAATATCAACTTATCAGTCTCTGAAGTTTCATCTGGACTAATGGCATAGGCTCCATTAAACTCATAAGCACCGATATCCAACTTACAGTCTTGAATACGCTGTTTATACAAAATATCAGTTTCTGGAAGAATGATATCATATGGCTGTTCATCAATCTCAAAGTACAGATGTTCTTCACCTTTGTTTATAGCCGGAGAATTTGTTTGAAGACTAAAATTTCCACCTATTTGATTTACAAACAGAGGATTATTATTTTTACCCGAAACGATATTATTCATACTCACAATACCATTTCGTTCTACATTAACATCATAACCAGTAGAGGTATTCGGGATTGTTCCCCAAATAATATTATTCATAAAAGTACTACCTTTCACATCAGGCTCAGCACCAAATTCAAAGAAATTCTTGTGCCCTTTGTTATAAGCGATACTATTTGTACAAGATATCGTATTATTAAAGAACAATGCACGGTTCAGATAACACTGGTTGCCTTTCACTTCACTTTCATTATCATAAATAACGCAATTAAAGATTTTGGCATATTTTGTAGAGGAGATACCGCCACCACCACCACCGCCATTAACATTTAAATGGTTATTATCATGAATATTGCAATTGGCAATTGTACCTCTACGCACCAAGATACCCCCACCATAAACACACTGGGCCACATTGTACCTTACTTCGCAATTTTCCAATTTTCCATGCGTTCGAATGATCACACCGCCTCCGCCTTCGTCACCATGACCAGAAAACATACAACCTCCTTGAATGGTAAAACCATCCCACTTGGTTTCAAAATGGAAAGTTGAAATCTGGGGTAAAATGTTATCAGGATAAACCTTCGGTGAAGTTCGATCTGTACCTGTTAAATAGTCATTAGCACCTGTTCCTGTTCCATTATATCCTTGCTCGGTACCTGATCCTGTTGCGTTTCTTGGGTGAGTCAGCACACGACGAGAATCGAAATCTGATTGTTTGCCAGATAATTGATTCTTTAACACTTCACTATAATTACCCTTGTTAACATTGAAGACCTGAATAGTAGGACGATATTGATCTGGATTGCGTTCTTCCATACCAGGATTCCCTGTTTTTGGAAAACCACCATAAACATCAACACCATCTTGCATTTTAAAACCTTTACCATCAGTGTAGATACCATCTGCCACCCAAACTTGAACAGGATTCACTTGATTCCAACGATCTACCATTTGTTCATTATGAGTAGGCTTGGAACTTGTTGTACCTACAAATTGCTCAAGCATCATGTAGCGGGCCTTATTCACTGCACTTTGCAATCCACTAGCATACTGATAGTTGTTATTTTTGAACAAATTTTTGGAGTATAAATAATTTGGATTTTCCATATCTCCATCACTATAATTGTTCTTATTTTTCCCCAAGAAATTTTCATCATATCCATTATCTTCATATCGTGATTCCCCTTCTACAAAAGTAATCACTTTCATTGGAGTATAATTACCTTCATTATAATCATATACACGATTTCCATTGATGGCTTTAGCCCATGAAGAACCGTCGCCACCTTTTTCCAGATCTACTTGCCCTTGTGCATTTCGATAGTCTTTGACATAAATCACTCTACCTCTTTCTGGCAATTCGGTATTTTCGAGCGCACCGATATCTGCCGCACCACCAAAATCACGGGTGGCCACAGCAGTCATATCCTTTGCCGTCATCGGCTGCCCCAAATCAGGAATGACATCGCTGGCCGCATTCACCATCGGATTCATATTTCGCGGAGTGAAGTCCACACGTCCACCGTAATAGGTCTGGTCACCGGTGTACAAGGCACCGATATTTTTGGTAGGATTGATAAATTCCGGGAAGGTGGGCAACTGTGTTGCGACGTCCACATCTCCTTGCTGATAAGTCAGCATACCTTGACAGTTCGTCCATCCACTCTCCAAAGGCAAGGGATTTTGTTCTCCCTCCTGGGTATAGGTGAAATTCTTATCCAAGAGGCAATGGTCCAATTGAATGCGATAAGTCCAGTTGGGATTCTGTCCCTCTTTCACAATACCACCGAAATGGAAGCCCAGAGGCTGAGTCAAAGTTTCTGAGAAATCCATATACTGGGAAGCATTGGCCCAAACCATAGAATTCTTCATTTCAATTCTCACCTCACCGGGACCTGTCGTCAAGGCTGTTCCCTTATTCTTCACGATATTGCAATGGTCGAAGAGCAACCGGATACTTTTTCCCGCTGCAGCATCCACATAAATGGCAGAACTTCCTTCAGAATAGATGATTTTACCTGTTTCTGCATCGACACTGACAATAGAATGTCCACTGTTGTTATGGAAAATACAATTTTCGAACTTTACTCCGACAATTTCTGTTCCATCATTTTTTGTTCCACCAATATTCGCGCCTTCAGCTTTCGCCCATATCGCAGCACCTTCTTCAGCGGAACAGTTGGCCACCCGGCAGTTACGCACTTCGTTGCCCGTCATTTCCGCTGTAGCATTTTCATTATGAATCAGGATGCCGGCACCGACCTTGTGCTTCGGAGTATGTCCTTCCACATGATTCTTAATGTCTATCAAAGCATATCCCTTCTCAATTTGGAAACCATCGAGAATGGCATTGGAAACACCGTCAAAAATAACAACATGGTCGGAGTTTCGACCTTCTTTCAGATTCAACACATCGGCAGACAGAATCGTACGATAGAGATGGGGATTGCGAGGAACAGAGGTGATGTCGGTACCTTTCAATTCCTTGGCATAACCACCATAAATTTGGGTGTTGCCCACCATTTTAAAACTGGCTTCGTGCAAATCACCATGATAGTGGTTGCTCGCTGTGGTGTTGGTCCCTTCTTTCACCAATATCTGAAACTTGGCATTTTGAGGTATAGCTATGCCCTGCTGTGCTTGAGTAAAGCCAGTGTTACGTACCTGACGCACGTATTCCAAAGCATCTTCCAAATAACGGAAAGGTGCGTCCCAGCTCATTCCCCAATAGATAGGATTGGTCTCAACAGCACCAATATTCGGATCGACAAACAAAGTATATGTTTTGGATGCCCCAGCCGGATTCTCCACATTCTGAACAGCATCGGTTGCCATAAACTTAAAATCCTCTGCTTTACGTGCTCCCAAAGTTGACTTGGAACTATACAGTTCACCTGTAAAATCCACATCGGTCTGAGCATACAGCATAAACTTACGGGTTACAAAAGATTTCAAATTCACACCAGCAGTATGCAAAAGAGAGATGTCCATGGGTTTCCAATAATAGTCAAATTTGGATGCGTCGCCATTGATATCGTCCGCGAGCTGTTCGTAGGTTCCTTTATACACTTTTTTTATCTCCGGCCCCGAAACCAGTTGCTGAACGCCTGTTTTATCATAACCTTGGATAAAAGCCGGATTCTTGTCACCAATCGCCTGCAAAGGAATCACTCCTCGACGCACAGTGGTACTCCAGTCGGTCTGCTCCAAATTTTGGATAGCGGCATAGTGCATATACGGACGGTTCTCCTCCACATTCTTGTCATCAGCGCCTTGCTTGCCCTGGGGCACTCCTTTGTTGGTGTTCACCCGATAAGAGGCATACTGCATACTGGCATCCTTCAAATTTCTCACCTCGTTGCCATACAGCACGGAATTGAAGATGACACCGGCATCTTCGATATAGGCGCCACCACTGATACCATAACGGCGGTTACGGATTATCATTTCCGAACCGCTACAGTGATTGTTGACAATCGTCATCTGGTTGATGGTACCGCCATAATACAGGTATACGCCTCCCGCTTCGGCACTGGCCGTATTATTGGCTACAATTGTTGCTGACGCTGAAGGTAAATAACGATTAAACAGTTTCTGCCCGTTCACGCCTTTCAAATTTTCATCGTGTTTCAAGGCCAGACCGCCACCGATACGGGCCATATTGTCAGTAATGAGACAACGGGTCACCACACCGGAGTCGGCGATACAGATACCGCCACCATGACCGTCAATCAGTCCGACGCCCTCACTTTGATTGGCATGGACATAACAATCTTCCACACGGCCGCCACCGTCCAGATAGATGGCACCACCGGCACGGGTAGCCCGGCAAAGTGTCACTTCACAATTCCGGAGAATGGAGTTACCGACCATATAGACACCACCGCCATAGGAATTATGACTCTGGGGCTTCAATTGGGTCACATTGGCATCGCCTCCTTTGATGACGACACCATCCAGGAGGGCAGGATTCTTCGGATCAAGCGGATAAGCGCGTCCTCGTTCGTCAAAACCATTTCCCTTGCCCGTAGCAAACCACACCACATGGTAGGAGTTGTTGGCAAAAGTGGTTTTGTACATGTGTTGCTTGTCAATCCATTCGAAGACAGCCTCGGTTGAATGCGAACCGGTCAGCACCGTCGGATTCGCTATTTCCCATCCTTTGGCCTTGCCGGCAGCAATCTTCATCACACGACGCTCGTTACCGTCGGTGACCGTATTGTCACAACTGCCATACACCTCAATCCCCGAATAGAGTTTGAACGAAGTATGTGCCAGTCCCTGGTTACCACCGCCTACGGTTCGTGACGGCTTGTGGGGGATGCCGGATGAAGCCACATAGATACGGCCTTTCTTAGCCTTACCGGTAAGAATCATATTGTTCACTTCTTCGATGACTTCCTGCAAATTGAATCGTGCAGTTTTCCAGCTCTTACCATTGTTCTGTTCGTTACCGTTCTCATTATCGACATAACGTACCACCAGACCGTTTTTCTCCTCCGCCTTGGGCAGATAGAAATATTTCCCTTCCGCAGCAGCAGGAACAGCCAGCAGCCGGCCGTCAGATTCAGTCGCAACGGTTTCTTCCTCCTTATCGTACAAAGAAGAAGTACTCTCCGGTTGCTCAGCACCAAGATTTGCGTATAATCCATCCTCAGCAGAAGGAGTCGCCTCCACCTGTGCTTTTACTGTCCCCATCCCTACCATAGCCAGCAGGCACAGGGTCATCATCATCCGATATAAACGTAAAACTTTCATAAGACTATCTATTTTCTTTGTTCTGTGATGAATGAAGCTGGTAGAGGTTCAGCTCAGCTTATTCATCATATCTATTCTGTATTTTCTTTTGCTCAAGGGGTTCTTTCTGAAAATCAAAGACGAATCATGGGAACCCTATTCACCCCCCCACAACTCGTCTCTAAAAAATCAGTCTTTTCTTGTAGGGGCCGGATACATCCGGACCGCTGGCTAACAATGCCACCTTCCCGTAGGGGCCGGATACTTCCGGACCGCTGGCTAACAATGCCACCTCCCGTAGGGGCCGGATACTTCCGGACCGCTGGCTAGCAATGCGAACCCGTAG
>SAMEA104404103__coassemble_565_pt1 | contig 26496 bp, 20 predicted proteins | sample SAMEA104404103__metabat2_high_PE_061 | metagenome-assembled genome bin SAMEA104404103 (sample SAMEA104404103) | Balaenoptera acutorostrata | reverse complement strand
GACGCAAGATTCGAACAAAAAATTGCCGAACTTATTATTTCACCATTACTAAGTCGCCATTTTATAAATAAGGTGGAGAATCCGTTGCTGTGTCTCCTCGCTTTTGTAAAAGTGAACTGAGTGTTTGTTGGCGTGGTGATTATAAGTTAGGTCCTTTTCCCTTGAATTTATAGTTCCATTGTACATCCTGAAATTTAATCCTTATCTAGTTCCGATGCTCTCTATGATACCCTATGAATACGGTTGGTGTGATTCTTTCTCAATTTAGTATTGTGTCATATAATATAAATAGTACGGTGTCTCGATTACTTTGAAAATTCTGGATTAATTCTTACTACCACCGATCAGTTCTCGATGCCTTTCAGTCGAGTATCATACTCATCGTTTCATCCGTGTCCCGATATATTCTTTTCCCATTCTATTCCAATTCTGTTATATGCTTTCCCTTATTTGTTTCACTCTGACGATTTCTCCGTTAAATCCGATATCTCTGTCTGTGATACTAATGATTTCCGGCTAACCGTTTCCTGTTTCTTGTTGAGTTGCACTATTATTAAATCGTCTCTGTATTTCTCCATCAATACGATTCTTTCAGCCAATGATGTTTATGCAGACGATATTTTCATTCAGTCACATCTTTCTTCTCTCCAAATTGGTCACGTGTCGTGGCATGCACGTGTGGAATGATGTGAATCGTTTCACACTTGTATATGATTTTCTTTACAAATAAAAAAGCAACACCTTTGAAACAACGAAGTGTATCAAAAGTGTTGCTTGAAGTCTGTTTGCAAGACAGCATCACATTTTCAGTGTGGACCTTGTTTTGCAAAACCTGGTTTATTCGCAAGTCTGCTTATCTTAATAAACGGTATTGTCCGCCAACCAACGGTTTCACCATACCTTTTAGTTCCAATTCGAATAGAATGGATGTCACGTCTTGGAAAGGCAGATTGCTCGCCACTACAATTTGGTTGACCCCCATGGTTTCTGAAGAGCCCAGTAGCTGGCATATATTTTCTTCTTCGGGCGTGAGTTCTGGGAAAAGTTGTCTTTGGATAGGTTCCGCTGATTTTTGTTTCGGTTGCCAGTTCATCGTTTCTACCAAATCTTGCACGCAAGTCATCAGTCTGGCTTGGTTGTTTTTGATAAGTTGGTTGCATCCCCTTGAATACTGATCCGAAATACGTCCGGGGAAAGCGAAGACCTCGTGATTGTAATCGTTGGCGAGTCGTGCTGTAATTAAGGCTCCACCGTGTTCCGCACTTTCTATGACCACGGTTGCATCTGTCATTCCGGCGACGATACGGTTCCTTTGTACGAAGTTACCTTTGTCAGGATTGGTCATCGACATGTACTCTGTGAGGAGTCCGCCGCAGTGCAACATCTGTTCGGCAGTACTTCTGTGCATAGAAGGGTAGATTTGGTCGAGTCCGTGTGCCAATACTCCGACCGTCGGCAAAGATTTTTCTAAACAAGCGCGGTGTGCGTGTATATCTACGCCATATGCGAGACCGCTAACTATTAGAGTGTCAGGAAGCAATTGCTGTAAATCTGTGATGAAATTTTGACAAATGTCTTTGCCGTATTCAGAAATTTTCCGGGTTCCGACGACGGAAATCGTGTGAATTTTGTTCAAATCGGCATTTCCGAGATAAAAAAGTGCGAGTGGAGCGTCCGGACATTCTTTTAAGCGTTGAGGATACGCAGAATCGTTTTGGAGCAGAATCTGAATGTTTTTCTTTTCACAAAACTCCATTTCCACTTCAGCTCTCTCTCTGGCTTCATCCCAATAGGCAAATGAAGATTTCGCTCTTCCAGTCAGTTCAGCCCGGTGCGCATAGATTTCTGTTGCTGAGCCATAATAGCGGTAGAGCTGGAGAATCGACTGAAGGCCGAGTCCCCGGAGCCGTGTCAATGTCAGCGTGAATAAGGTTTCGTTCATTACTGAATAAAATATTTTTGGAAGGCAGAGTTCAATTCATCGCAGTCGGAGAGTCGTCCGTTGACGAGGCAGACTGTATCGACTGTCGATTTGAGTACTGGCTTCATATCGGGCAAGCGGAAAATATCCTGGATAAAGATAAACTTGATGCCCTCCTTTTTTATTGCGAGACGGGAGACAAATTCGTCGCCGCTTTTGAGCGGGGTTTTAAAAGCCATATTGAGGCGGGCAACCACGGCGTCGATACCCCGTTGGTGTAAGTCGGCAAAACTTATACTTTCTGTGTGAAGAAATTCGTGACGGGTATGCTCGATATAGTGTTGGTAGTTGGCATTGTTAACAATGCCTTGCAAGTCACATTCGTAGTCGCGGACTTTCATCTTTAAGTCGAAAACGTATTCCATGTTGAAAATTTATTTAGATATTTAATGTTGTAAAATTCATAGATAAGAGGAAATGCAGTTTAGCTTTTCCTCAGGTATTCGCTGCCGAAACGACAACGCAGGCAATCCTTCTTGTCACAATAGTTGCGCCGCAGTTCGATCAATGCCTGGCTGTCGGCAGCATTGTCAACCTTGATGCCTGCAAGTTGCCAGGAACGAGTGATAAAATTCTGTTCGGCAGGCAGTTTCTCCAAAAGTTCGAAAGCGTGTTCGCAGCGTTCCTCTTCCATGTGGTAACGCCCGTAAGCAAATAGGAGAGGAGCCACCGTATTGATGAGTATGAGCCGGCGGGAGCCCGTCTGTAAGGTCTTGGAATGTACATGACTCTCTCCGCCAAATGTATAATGGGTTTCCCAATAAGGGGTGACGTTGATGGCGAAGAGTTTTAGGAGTTCTCCCGTATCCTTGGTTTCTAAAATTTTGGAGAAGTCAATATGCCGGCTGCAATAGAGATTGACCAGTTGTGCCAGCCGGATGTGAGGGAAATTTTGTGGACGCAGACGAAGAAAACGCCACAACTGGGCATTCATCGGTGTCAGTGAAAATTTATGTGCGAGAAACTGGTATTCTCTTTGAAGTCGTAAATAATAATTATCGCGCCGTTCCGGTGAAACCAGACGGTCGTCCAGCAATCCCGCTTGTCCAAAGAAGAAAGCCTCCACTTGGAAGGGGTCATCTCTGTGTTTGCCAACAGCCATCATAGGGATATGTGCTGCCCAATCTTCAAAGGCCTCAGTGTTTTTCCCGAAACCGAAGTTGCGTGCCAACGTGATGAAAAAGGTACGTTCCCAGTCCCCTTCTGTGCGTTGCAGCCATTGTTCGATGCGGCGGGTCTTTTCTTCCAGCCTTTCTGCTGTCAGCGCGCTCAGCCAGCTGTGTACAATCAGTGTCGGTATGTCCGGAATCACCTGGTAACAAGGCGGAAAATCCTCCTTAGCCAGTAGTTCCTTATAATTTTGAAGAACGTTGTCGGGTACGGAAAGTACCAGCTGAGGCAGGATTCTTCCGTCCCGCATTTTGATTTCGCAATCAGACACTCCAACAACGTGAAGAATCACGTTTTCGTAAGTTGGATTCTCTTCGTGCTTGTGTCGGAACCAGTCGGAAGCGATTTCATGAATTTCAACATTCCCAACCCATAAAGTGCCGTCAATTTTGACTTTGGAATTGAAGAAATCGGGTCCAGCATTGTCATTGTGCAGCCCCGGGTCAATCACTTCTACGCTTAACCCGTTGATGGTGGTTAAGGGATTGAGAGGAAACAGCTTGTGCTGCCAAACGTAATGGAGCAATTTTTCCATATTGCGTAGAGTTAAATGGTCATATACAAAGGTAAGTTTTTTTTCTTTTTATAGCAATCGCTTTACTTCTTTCTAGTGAAATATTTGAAAAATAGAGAGTTTTCCTCTTTTACTTATGTTTTTTTATTCTTCTCAATTTGTCCAACGGCTGCAAAGGTTGTAACTTTGTACCCGATTTATTATATATATACAGATTTACATTGAAAACATTTGAAGAACTGGGCGTCTGCGAGGAAATCCGCCGCGCCATTTCAGAAATGGGCTACGTATCGCCCATGCCTGTACAGGAAGAAGTAATTCCATATCTTTTAGGAGTGGGCAATGATGTGATTGCCTTGGCTCAAACGGGTACAGGTAAAACGGCCGCGTTTGGTTTGCCCGTCCTCCAGAAAGTAAACCCAGAAGATCGCAGCACGCAAGCTGTCATCTTGAGTCCGACTCGAGAATTGTGCTTGCAGATTGCGGAAGATTTGAAGGATTATTCTCGATATATTGACGGTTTGCATGTGCAGCCCGTTTATGGTGGTTCCAGTATTGAGAGTCAGATCCGTTCCTTGCGCAAGGGGGCGCAAGTGATTGTTGCTACTCCAGGCCGTCTCATTGACTTGATGAACCGTGGAGTTGCCAAATTGGACAAGGTCGAGAATGTAGTGCTCGACGAAGCTGACGAAATGCTCAACATGGGCTTTTCCGAAAGTATTGACGAAATCTTGGCAGGTGTGCCATCAGAACGTAACACTTTGCTTTTCTCTGCAACAATGGGAAAAGAAATTGAGCGTATCGCATTGAACTACCTCCATGACCATAAGGAAATTGTCGTAGGTTCACGTAATGAAGGTGCTGAAAACGTCAACCATATTTATTATCTCGTTCAGGCTCGCGATAAATATCTTGCCTTGAAACGTGTTGTTGACTACTATCCTAAAATATACGGTATCATTTTCTGCCGTACCCGTATGGAGACTCAGGAGGTGGCTGACTTGTTGATCAAGGATGGCTACAACGCAGAGGCTTTGCACGGCGATCTGTCACAGGCACAGCGTGACTTGACTATGCAGAAGTTCCGTCAGCACCGTACCCAGTTGTTAGTGGCTACCGACGTTGCTGCCCGTGGTCTCGACGTAGAGGATTTGACTCACGTCATCAACTATGGTTTGCCTGATGATGTAGAAAACTATACCCACCGTTCTGGTCGTACAGGTCGTGCTGGTAAGCGTGGTACCAGTATTTCTATCATTCATGTACGCGAAAAGCATAAGGTACGTATCATAGAGAAGGTGATCGGTAAGAGTTTCGAAGTAGGAGTGTTGCCTGAACCAAAGGAAATCTGCACCAAGCAGTTGTACAAGGTGATGGACGAACTCGAACGTACCGAGGTTGACGAAAATGAAATTGCTCCATTCTTGCCTGAAGTATTCCGTAAATTGGAATGGTTGAGCAAGGAAGATATTATCAAGCGTGTGGTAAGCCAGGAATTCGGCCGCTTCCTCCGCTATTATGCAGATGCTCCTGAAATTGTACAGCCTTCAGACAAGGAAAAGAAGGGTGGCAAACGCGATGGAGAGCGTGGAGAACGTGGCGGTCGTGAGCGCCGTTCTAGTGGTCCACGTGAGGCAGAACCAGGTTATAAGCGTATGTTTATCAACTTGGGTAAGCGTGACAACTTCTATGCACGTGAAATCATCAATCTGGTCAACCGCTATGTCAAGGGCAAGATTGAAATCGGTCGTATCGATTTGACCAACAATTGCTCTTTCTTTGAAGTGCCCGAGGCTGATGCCGATATGGTATTGAAGAAGATGTCGAAGGCTAGTGTAGGTGACCGCAAGGTGGTGGTTGACTCTGCAGATCATGAACCACAGGCTGTAGGTGCAGGCACCCACAAGGAACGCCGTCGTCCAGCCAAGGATATCGAAGTGAAAGGCGACCGTCGCGGCTTGAAGTCTGAATGGAAGTCCGAACGTAAGGCTGAGCGTGGTGGACGTGGCGAACGCAATGACCGTAGTGGTCGTGGCGATCGTGACGACCGCAGAGCGAAGTCTGGTAAGAAAGGCGACCGTAAGATGGAGAAAAAAGGCGGCAAGAAGGGCGGCAGATACGAAGATGCCGAACTCTTTGACAAGTCTTCTAAGAAAAAGGATGACTGGAGACAGTTCTTCCAGGACTAATTTGATATAAGAAGCGGCAAAGGAGTGAAAGTTTCGTCTGTACCTGCGGCAATTGCGGGTGGCGGGTGTCTGATACTCCTTTGCCGTTATTGTTTTTATACGCTTCGTTTAATCTCTTAAATCAGAAAAATATGAGCAGAAAATTATTCGCAATCTGTTTGGGCATGATCCTTTCATTGACCGCTTGGGCTCAGACAGCACAAATAAAAGTGGGCGGCGGCTTTGCTTCACAATACTCTGATAAGAAAATTGTCGGCGCCTTCAAATTTGGTGTAGGGTATGAATATGAATTTGACCAGCATTGGACAATCAATCCTGCTCTTGTGCTCAGTGGCAAGGGATGGAAGGACAAGGATGTTCTGGTGAATGATCTCGATGGTGAGGGGGAACCCAAGTTGGATGAGAATGGAAATCCGATTATGAGCCGTATGGGACGTTCCACAACAGCCAATTATCTGGAAATTCCTGTTTTGTTCAACTATTATATCCGTACCGGTGAGGCACGTTATGTGGTTATCGGCGCAGGTCCTTATGTGGCTTGCGGACTTTGGGGCAAGCAGGAAACCAAAGGAGACGGTCGGCGCCAGGGTGCGGAAAAATTATATTACGAAGATCATACTTTTGATTTAGACGGCGCACATCGCTTTGATGCGGGTGTCCAGGCTGCTGTGGGCTATCAGTTCCCAATGGGAATTGTTCTTGGAGTGGAAGCCGATTTTGGCTTGACAAAGTTCTCTTCAGAGAGCGGAAGGAACATTTCTGGGTTGGTTTCCCTCACTTATAGCTTCGGAAAATGATAGGAAATGGGAAAAACTATGCTAAAATACCTATTTGTTGGTATTGCATAAACCTATATTCCGCCGTATCTTTGCATCAGATTCAAAATCCAAAAGGAAATAGAGTCGTTATTTAAATTGTTATGTCTATGTCGATATAAAAGGGCAGCCGTGATGGCAGCCCTTTTATGTTTTATAACGGTTCGGATGCTATTTTCTTGAACCTTATTTCTTTTTGTATCTAAAAAGCGTGAAAATCTTTGTCTTTTGACGTATGGGTCACTCCTCATCTTTGGGTAAAAACTGTGTCAGTAAGCAGGGCTATGACTGTGGGGGATATATTTCTTAGTTCATAGCTGATGATGTTAGCAAATCTTTTCACATAAAAAATCGCTTCCTTCATGACCATCTGCTCAAGACTTGAACATTGAAGAGTCAATGGAAGAAATTCAAAGGATTGGAACTTTCATTTAAATGCTTTATGCCTCCATCTAGATGCTTTAAAATGTTATGTCCACCACATATGGATTTTTCCATGGTCTATGGAATAAAGTCCACGAGCCTCATGGATTTTTTTCCGAAGCGTTTGGTCCGTCTGTGAACTGAACCTATTTCTTTCTTAAGGGATAGCCAATGAAATACTTGATCTGTTGGAATGCAGTCCGGTTACTACGTCTTTCAGGCCGCTTTTCCTTTTTTCAGTGGAGATTGGGGTAGAATTGCCATTTTAGACAGAAATCCTATCCCAAGAGTAGTTGGGTTCATACTCTGATTTTGAATGTGCGTCAGACAGCGTATGCTCGTTGTATATAGGGCCTGTCGAATTGCCAGATGCTTGTTTAAAGACGTTTTAGAACCTTCTAGCCGGTATTGGCGATATTTAGTCCTTCGCCTTCTTTTAATGTAAAAATGAGGCTTATTTTCGACTGGAATCCAATACTGAGGGATTTTGCCATCTGTATGGATGGATCTTTTTCGTTTTTTCATCGTTCATGCGTTTTTTTCTAGTTTAAAGAGCAGACAACGAGAAGGTGTCAGTGAGCGGGTGGGGGTGTTTCATAGTGTTTCCCCATCTTCTTATGCTTTGTTTCAAGGATTTGAACTCTATAAAACATGGGGAAGAAAGTTTGGTGCTTTCTTCCCCATGCCAATAAAATGTCAGAAGTTTTTATTTTTCAGTTTGTACAGACTGGTCATGAACCCGCCATATTTTGCTATGGTGGAAATAGGAGAGGTCCTCCGGATTGTGTGTGACGAGTATAATCGCGCGTTTCCCAATCTCATTGGTAAGCAGCTGGTGCAAATATTTCTTACCTTCGACATCGAGATGAGTGTCTGGTTCGTCCAGAGTCCAGATGTCCGGTTCGCCCGCCAGGCTGCGGGCGAGCAAGGTGCGTTGCCATTGTCCGCCGCTCAAAGCATCTATGGGCCTTTTGGCCAATTCTGTCAGCTGGAACTTTTCGAGAAGTTCTTCTACCCGTCGGTAATCTTCTTCTTTAAAGGATTCCCAAGCCTTTTTCCGGCAGTTTAATCCTGAGAGTATCGTTTCTTCCACAGTGATGGGAAAGGCCCGATCTATGCCGCGATATTGGGGCAGATAGCCCATGACAATGTCTTTCTCTTGCAGACATTCGCCGGCTTTGGGTTTCAAAAGACCGGCGATGGTGCGCAGCAAGGTAGATTTTCCTCCTCCGTTAGGGCCGCAGATGATAATGAAATCCTTTGTATCGACATCGAGTGTGACGTTGCGTAAGACTATTTTTGTGTCGTATCCGGCTGTGACCTCTTTAAGTTGCAATAGAGGGCCGGTCATCTTTTCAAAGCTTTAGCAATACGAAGAATCTCCTCGTCCCATTGATAGAGAAGGGGATTGATGACAATAGTTTCCGCACCGATTTCTTCGGCGATACGGGTGGCTGCGCGGCCGCTGTTCTGTTTCAGGATAAAGACCGTCTTTACGTTTTCCTTCTTAGAAGCGTCGATGAGTTGTGCCACACGTTCGGCAGAAGCTTCTTTGCCATCTTTCTCGATGCTGAGCTGGTGAAGCCCATATTGGTCGGCAAAGTAAGCCAGAGCAGGATGGTTGATGAGGAAGGTGCGGTTTTGCAATGTATCCAGTTCGCTATGTATCGCATGGTTTACGCTGTCGATTCTAGCAGTGAATTTCTCCATATTTTCAGTGTAAGTCCTTGCATTGGCAGTATCCATCAAGCAGAGTGCTTTGCAGATATTGTTGGCGATGGCTCTCATGTTCTTGGGGGAAGTCCAAATGTGAGGGTCCGCACTGTCTGTGGAAGCATTTTCGCAATGGTGGCCGTGTAGCAGAGAGATGTTTTCAGAAACATTGACCACATAGAGATGCGGACAATTTTCGATGATATGGTTCATGTGCTGCTGTTCGAAACCTAGTGATCCCAGATAGATATAGGCCGCTCCCTTGTTGATATTGATGATTTGTTGTGGAGTTGGCATATAAGTTTCTGGACTTACGCCTTCAGGAGTGAGAGTGACCACTTCGAAGCAGTCGCCGGCTATCGCCTCTGTGACATAGCGCAGCGGTTCGATGCTGACTGTCAGTAGTCGGTTGTCTACCTCATAATTGCTTCGGCAAGAGGTGAACAACAGGCAGAAGCCCATGATGGCAAACAAGGCAGTCTGCTTCATCATGTGGTGAATGTTGCGTTTTTTTCTAAGGTTCTGTTTCATTTTGAGTCGAATTGTTTAAGTTGATGTTGAAGATTTTGTGCTGGTAGGTATTACTTTTAATTGACAGCTGCAAGATAAAGGTATACTAAAACCTGGTAGCGCAGATATTTGCCTATGCTGATGGTCAGCATTGACAGGGGGAGGTTTACACGAAGGAAACCGAGGGCAACCGTGATGACGCTGCCTAGAAGGGGGACCCATCCCAGGAATCCGGCCCAGGAACCATAGTGTTGCACGTAGTATTTGCCGCGTTCCAATTTCTGTGGGGGGACTTTGGTGTATTTCGTAATCCATTCTTCTTTACCAAGAGAACCGATGTAATAGTTGAAGAGGCTGCCCAGCACATTGCCTACCGTGCCCCATACCACTAGTCCAGTAGGGTCGGCACCGGCACCGAGCAAACCGAGCATGACTACTTCGGAACTAAAGGGAAAGAAACTGCCGGCGAGAAAGGCTGCGACAAACATGCCTAAAGCACCGTTGTTGATTAGAATTTCGACAAAAGCGTCCATAAGTCAAAATAGTTGATGAAAGTTATTGCACCCAATATGGCGAAACAGAGGATGAACCAGTAATTCATGATTCTGTTTTTTGACAGAGCAAAATAGTGAGCGATAAGCGGTGCGCTGTTTACCGTCAGCAGGTAGCTCAAAATATGATAATTTTGGGGTTGCAGATACAATGCTGCCAAGATGAAACATTCCACACAAATGATGACATAGTAGAACATGCGGGTGCGGATCTTGTCATTATAAGCTGTCCGGTAATAGTGCAACATGGCAAGAAGTGCCAGAATCGTGAAGAAACCGTTGGATACCAGCATGCCGGTTGGTACGGCAGAATAGTCGGGGGAACTAAACTGGAAGGTGGCGATGATTGGCAGAAAGGCTGTATCGAGACATTCGTTCCAAATGGCCCATCCAGTGTAAAACCAGTAAGGGACAACTATTCCGAAAAGTCCGGCAAACCACCCCCGCCATGTGAGTGCCCGCAGGGGTATTAGCAGGCAGATGTATAGTATCAGCGCACAGATGAGGAGTGGAGGATAAAACCAGCTTGCGCAACCCAGACAGAGAAAACTCTGGAATACCAGTCTCTCTGGATGAGGATTCTGGTAGGTGGCAAATAGCGGGAGATAGCTTAGGGTCAGGCAGAGCATGGGAATCATGTCGGTAGACCAGCTGTGGAATGCGGGGATAGACAGGATGAATGTGAGGAAGGTGCAGCTGACCATGCGTGAGCGGATGCGGATGAGGGCATTCCGGTTGTTCAGCTCCATCAGAAAATAGGTGACAATTCCCGTAACGCACAATCCCGCCCAGAGATTCAAGTTGCTGAAGTCCGGCAACATCCACAAGAGCCCAGTGATGCCCGCCATTATGGGGAGGGAAAAAGGTCCTGTGGCATATCGGATTCTGAAACTGTTGTTGCGCATGGATGTATTTTTGAGTAAAAAGTAGCTGGTTGATAAAGATAGTTATCCCCTAATAATGCTTTTCGGGACATTCTTAGGGGATGAGTATAAGTGGGTTATAAATCGCGGCCAATGTCAGTGCGGAAATATTTCTTTTCAAACTGGATGGCTTTTGCACCTTCCATAGACTTTTGGAGAGCTTCTTCCTTCGTTGTGCCATAGGAACTGACAGCAATCACACGTCCACCGGAAGTAACCAGCTGACCGTCCTTCATGGCAGTACCGGCATGGAAGACTACGCTGCCTTCAATGTCGGCGCCGGTAATAGGGAATCCCTTGTCATAAGCTTGAGGGTAACCTCCGGATACGCACATGACGCAAACTGCGGCGCGAGGGTCAAATTCAATGGTCTTTTCATTGAGGTTGCCTGCAGCCACTCCTTCGAAAAGGTCAACGATATCACTCTTCAGACGGAGCATGACGGTTTCTGTTTCAGGGTCACCCATACGGCAGTTGTATTCGATAACCTTTGGCTGTCCGTCGCAGTTGATCAGACCGAAGAAGATGAATCCTTTGTAACAGATGTGTTCTGCGGCAAGACCTTCAACGGTAGGACGGATAATTTCTTCGTCCACCTTTTTCATCCAGGCTTCGTCTGCGAACGGAACCGGAGAGACGGACCCCATACCGCCGGTGTTCAAACCTGTGTCGCCTTCGCCGATACGTTTGTAGTCTTTTGCTTCAGGGAGAATCTTGTAGTTCTTGCCGTCAGTCAAGACAAAGACAGAACATTCAATACCGCTGAGGAATTCTTCAATCACTACGCGTGAAGAAGCATTGCCGAACATACCTCCCAGCATGTCGCGGAGTTCTTTCTTGGCTTCTTCCAAAGTAGGAACGATGAGCACTCCCTTGCCTGCACAGAGACCGTCAGCCTTCAGCACGTAAGGTGCCTGCAAAGTTTCGAGGAATCTGCAGCCTTCTTCAACATGTTCGCCGTCGAAAGTTTCGTAAGCCGCAGTCGGAATATTGTGGCGCTTCATGAAGTTCTTTGCAAAATCTTTAGAGCCCTCCAGCACCGCACCAGCTTTAGAAGGACCGATCACCGGCACATCCTTCAGCAAATCGTGGTTCTGAAAATAATCGTAGATGCCTTTTACCAATGGATCTTCCGGACCGACAACGACCATGTTGACCTCATTGTCCAAAACGAACTGGGCAATGCCGTCGAAGTCGTCAGCTTTGATATTTACATTTTCACCTACGGTAGAAGTACCCGCATTACCTGGTGCGATGTACAACTTTTCGATTTTCTTACTTTGTGCAATTTTCCAAGCCAAGGCGTGTTCGCGTCCGCCGCTACCCAAGAGTAAAAGTTTCATATCTTTAATTGTTTAATATTCAAATGGCAAAGTTAGTGTAAGCCGAGGGAACGGCAAAGCGAAAAACTCGTTTTTTCAGCTTTGCCGTTCCCTCAATGCCACCTTACTTGTGAATTTTAAAGATTGTCAGTGTCTCGTCTGTTTTATATAGGGCAATTTGAGGGAAAAGCGTATGTAGAAATTCTTTGGAGGCAGGAGTGCAAGAGAAGGGTTCCGGATGGCTGCTTCTGGCAGATTTTATGTTGTGAAGGCAATTAATATCTTTTTCCCTGTATTTTCTTGATGAAAAATTATAAAAAAAAGAAAATATCATATTTGTTTTATAAATTTACCCCTTCTAAAATCAATGACAAGTTTCTTGTTTGTTGTAAGAATCGTTATATAATATCCATCTTTTTAGTAAGGAGAAGAGCTCCTGAACTTGTTGAGTGCCAATGGCAATAGTTTTTTATGGAAGAGTTTGCTGTTTTATTAAATAATATATTATTGATAGTAGCTTCTGTGCTGTTCATTCAGGATTCTGTCATCCTGTTTATACGTGGCCGATATAGTCGGGCTAAGCGAATGTTGGGCATTACTACTTTGTTGTGGGGATTGATGTATGTGGTGTATTTGGTAAGCAGTCTCCAAGGATGGGTCGATTATCCCATATTTAGTGGTGGGGCCTTGATATCCAGTCATGTCTTTATCCTTATCATGTTCCTTTTCCCGTTGGAAATTCTGGCACCAGGCTGGATGTCGGGCAAACGATTGCTGTTGGCGTTGACACCAATCACCATTTTAGCTTTGATCTATTGGGGCGGATTGAAATTAACCGGGCAGACTATCGAACACTTCTATTCTTTTTCAGATTTTTGGGCATCAGTCGGCAAATTCAACGTTTGGTACCGTTTTATTCTGTTGGGCTGTAACTTGTTATTTCTCTACATTCTGGTGCGTATGCTGAAATCACGCGAATTAAAATATATTCGTTGGCAAAATGACAATTATTCCGATTTGGATAGTGTGGACATTTCCTGGCTGCACAGTTATTGGCACATCATGCGGGCGATTATAGTCTGTTATCTGGTCGTATCCATTTGGGGAGTGATTTGGAGTATCATTGTGCATACCGTGATTGTCATTGGCTGTTTCACGTTTATGGCATATAAGGGTATCTTTTATCAAGATTCTTATCCTGAATATTTGTCGGAGGCTGCGGACGAAAACTGTCTTTTTGATATGGACAACAACGGGTTGATGATGGACAAACCGTATGACGAGAATTCATTCAATCCCAAATTGCCGGAATATGTGCAAGCCTTGAAAAAATGGATGGACGAGGAGAAACCCTATCTTCACAAAGATTTCAAACTCCGAGATGTTGGTAGAATACTTCCGTTAAACCGTAGTTATCTTTCGCGTGTCTTTAACGAAGGGTTCCAGCAAAGTTTCAGTGAGGTCATCCGTCAGTATCGTATTGAATATGCCAAAACTGTTCTTGACGAGTTTCCTGATTTGACTCTGTATAAAGTTGCAGAACGCTGCGGCTTCACCTCGGATACCACGTTCATCCGTGCCTTCCAAAAGGTGACGGGGCTGACGCCAAGGCAATATAAAATGAAAAATTAAGGGAAATAGGAGAGGCTCGTTTCTTGACGGACGGGTTCTTTCCTTTTTCGATTATCGTGTCTTCAGCATCCTTCGAAAGATGGTCGTGGATTTCTTATAAAGGAAATTTATTTGGGGGTATTTTCCCCTCAGACAAGTAGAAGTAAACCGTTTGCCTGTCTGCTCGTTGAGGCGCTCTGACGTCTGTCTGCTGCCCGTATTCTCTTTGATTTGGATCTCTAAATCCTAAAAAATCTTTTGAAACTCCATAGAATACCTATTTAAAAAGAAAAAGTCGCGTTTTCCGGATATTTATTCCTATTTTTGCGGATCAGAGTATCAAAAAGAAAAAATTATTTTAATAAATTAGTTTCAAAAGTTTCATGAAACATTACAATCTTGTAAACAACCTGTTAGGATGGGTTGCTTTCGCTATTGCGGCTATCACCTACTGTATGACGGTAGAGCCCACAGCGAGTTTTTGGGACTGTCCCGAGTTTATCACGACAGCCAGCAAGTTGGAAGTCGGTCACCCGCCAGGAGCACCGTTCTTCATGTTGACAGCCAATTTCTTCACTTTGTTCTCCAGCGATCCGACGACGATTGCCTATTGTGTGAACATTATGTCGGCGCTGCTCTCTGCTTTGTGTATCTTGTTCCTTTTCTGGACAATCACGCATTTGGGACGCAAGTTGATTTGTGAAGACGGTGTAGTTAAAACCACTGCGCAGATGATTGCGATAATGGGCGCTGGTATGACCGGTGCGTTGGCTTACACCTGGAGCGATACCTTCTGGTATTCAGCAGTTGAAGGCGAAGTGTATGCTTATTCTTCTTTCCTTACCGCATTGACTTTCTGGTTGATACTCAAGTGGGAGAATCATGCTGACGAACCTCATTCTGACCGTTGGCTGGTGTTGATTTTCTATGTGACCGGTTTGTCTATCGGTGTGCACTTGCTGAACTTGTTGTGTCTGCCGGCCATCGTGCTTGTATATTATTTTCACAAGCAGCCTAATGCCAAATTGAAGGGTTCTGTGATGGCACTCTGTGTTTCCGCTCTCTTGGTGGTAGCTGTACTCTACGGTGTTGTTCCTGGTATTGTCAAGGTGGGTGGCGAGTTCGAATGGTTCTTCGTCAACACTCTGGGTATGAGTTTCAACTCAGGTATGATTATTTATATCCTAGTGCTTATTGCAGTTGTTCTGACTGCCGTATGGAGCACTACAAAGATGGACCGCAACCGCATTATCTTGTTTTACCTCCTCTCTGTAGCATTGCTGGGTATTCCGTTTATCGGTCATGGCTGGAAGGCCTTCGGTATCGGTGTGCTTTGTCTTGTTGCTTTGGGGATTGCTCTCGTATGGAAAAAAGACGGTGAATACATTCTCCGCAAGCGTTTCCTCAATACTTCCTTGCTCTGCATGCTGGTGTTAATGATTGGTTATAGCTCTTATGCCGTAATCGTTGTGCGTTCTGTACAGAATCCACCAATGGATCAGAACTCACCGGAGGATGTCTTTACGTTGGGCAGTTATCTCAACCGCGAACAGTATGGTAACCGTCCGCTGTTGTATGGCGAGGCTTATACTTCTTATCCTTTGGTCAGTTACACAGGCAGTGGGGACGATATCGAAAAAGAAACAGTCATCCGTCGTGCGGACAAAATGACTCCGGAGGAAAGCGACAGTTATGAAGAAATCTCACGTATCAAGGGTTATATCTATCCTTCTGCGTCTCAGATGCTCTTCCCTCGTATGTATTCCTCTTCTCCTCTTCATGCTGCAGCTTACAATAGTTGGTTGGGCATTGATCCTCAGGATCCAGAGTGTTTTGAAGGTCCGTTTGCCGATTTTAAGGAAACCGAATTTGAAGTGGATGCTGGCGGTGGCTATCCGCAATCTGTTTTTGGCATCATGCCGACACAGTGGACCAATCTGCGTTTCTTCATGTCTTACCAGGTTAACTTCATGTACTGGCGTTACTTCTTGTGGAACTTCGCTGGTCGTCAGAACGATATCCAGGGTAATGGCGAGATGGAACATGGTAACTTCATTACTGGTATCTCTTTCATCGATAATATGATTTATGGTGATCAGGACCAGTTGCCTGATGAATTGAAGAACAACAAGGGACGCAATGTTTTCTATTGTCTGCCTCTTCTTCTCGGTCTCATCGGTTTGTTCTGGCAGGCTTATCGCGGTGAAAAGGGTATCCAGCAGTTCTGGGTGGTTTTCTTCCTTTTCTTCATGACAGGTCTTGCTATTGTGCTCTACTTGAACCAAACTCCGATGCAGCCTCGTGAACGTGACTATGCTTACGCCGGCTCGTTCTATGCTTTTGCCATTTGGATTGGTCTGGGTGTATTGGCATTGTTCTCTGGGGCAAACAAACTCATAGAGAAATACAAGTTGAACAGTCTTCAGCCTTCAGTCACAGCGGCAGTCATCTCTCTGATTTGTCTTCTTGTACCAGTACAGATGGTCAGTCAGACATGGGACGATCACGACCGTTCAGGACGTTATGCTTGTCGTGACTTTGGTATGAACTATCTGGTTACTTTGTCTGACAAGGGCTGTCCGGTAATTTTCACCAATGGTGATAATGATACCTTCCCTCTTTGGTATGCCCAGGATGTCGAAGGTTGCCGTACCGACTCCCGTGTCTGCAATCTCTCTTATCTCAATACAGACTGGTATATTGATCAGATGCGTCGTCCTTCCTACAATTCTCCAGCATTGCCGATAGCATGGGCAAATACGGAATATGTGGACAACAAGGGCTTCGACTATTTCAGCATTATAAACGAGCGTGATGCTCTCGAGGCTCAGAAGGCGGCTAATCCGAATGTCGATCCTTACGAATTGAGCTACCTGATTGACAATTATGCTCGCAAAAAAGGCTATCTGCCTAGCGATTCAGTCGTTGTCAGTGTGAATAAGGAAGCTGTTATCAAGTCGGGTATGGAATTACCTTACGGTACAGATTCTATTCCTGACCACATTTCTATCTCGTTCAAGGGCAAGAGCCGTTTGAGCAAGAGTGACATGATGATGTATGAGATGGTTGCCCGCAGTAATTGGGAACGTCCGCTTTATATGTCAGTGACATTGGGTGAAAGCAATTATGTCGGTCTGAAAGACTATCTGGTATTGGAAGGTCTTGCTTACCGCTTGACTCCTTTCAAACGTTCAAATGCAGTCGATGTCAACAAAATGTACGACAACATGATGAATAAGTTCCAGTACGGAAATGTCAGCATGAAGGGTATCTATCTGGACGAAACAGTCACTGCAATGTGTCAGACCCACCGTCACATGTTCAACCGTCTTGCTTCAGAACTGATTGCCCGTGGCGACAAGGCCAGAGCATTGAAGGTTCTCAAGAAGAGCAAGGAAGTGCTCCCTGTTGAAAATGTACCTTATTCACTGGCAGACTTCGACCTGGTTAAACTTTGGTCACGTTTGGGTGAAAAGGAGGAAGCTGCTCTCGTGGCTGAAGAAATTGCCCGTCAGTCATCTCAATATCTCACCTGGGCAGGTACCATTGGCGAAGGCACGATGAAGATGAAAGGCCAGCGTTTCGTACGCGACGTAATGTCTAATATTGACGTGTTGAATATCCTTTCAGAGAGTCCTATTTCTGCCAAGGGTGCGGAAAAAGTTGAAAAGTGGCGTAAGCAGGCTTTCCAGTCTAATTCTGTCAGATATGTTTCCGACATCTACTTCAGCATGGCTATCGACGCCTTTAATACCTTGAAGACTTTGCTGACTACTCCCGATAAGGAACTCGAAGCCCGTGGTATTACTGCAGACAAGAAGGAAGAAGCTATTGGCAACAAGTATTCTGACTTGAGATCCGCTTACCAGCTTCTGAAGGATATTGATCCGGTTAAGGCTGGACAGTTGCAAGAAATGTTGGAACCGGCAAAAACTATGCCAGAGCCAGTAAATGTACAGTCGTAAGTAGTTTATGATTATAGAACAACCAGCCAAATTCTTGCGATGGCTCTATCCACATGCTTTATGGCGTATGGACCATAAGGAGAAGGCTGTCTATCTCACTTTTGACGACGGCCCCATTCCTGAAGTTACTCCTTGGGTGCTCGATGTGCTTGATCATTACGGTATCAAAGCCACCTTCTTTATGGTAGGCGATAATATACGCAAACACCCTAAGGAGTTTGAGATGGTCAAGTCGAGAGGACACCGTTTGGGAAACCATACCTTCAATCATTATGGGGGGCTCCGGCATAGTGTGGAAGAATATGTTGCCAATGTGGACAAGGCCAACGAATATTTGCAGACCAATCTCTTCCGTCCGCCTCATGGTTGGATGCAATGGCCTCAATATATCGCGGTAAAAAAACGCTATCGCATAGTTATGTGGGACTTGGTGACCCGTGATTATTCCAAACGATTGAATGGTCGTGATGTACTGCTAAATGTACGTAAATATGCCCGTCCAGGCAGTATCATTACTTTCCACGATTCGTTGCGCAGCCACGACAAACTGCTGTATGCTCTGCCCAGAGCGATTGAATGGTTGCAGTCACAAGGTTACGAGTTCAAGGTATTTGACTAGTCATTCCTGTATAAATCTCCATTCCCTATGAGTATTATCTGCTTTTTGGGAAAATATAAAATCGGCGAGTAGGATTTCTTCCTGCTCGCCGATTTTATTTTCTTCCTTTACTATTTTATTTCTTGCCGACTTCTGTTTTCGTCCTTTGTTGTATTGCTTGTTCTCTTTGTTGCGTTGGATGGCTTCGTAAATCTTATGGCATTAGAAATCCTAAAACACAATCAGCCCGGATTTCCATCCCTTATAGGTATGGATTGTCCGGGCTGATAGCATCAGGTGAAGTGATTATATCTTCTGGGTGATTTCAGATATGTTGAACCGGCCGTCCAGATCTTTGACGACGATTTTACCGGTAAGAATATCAAAGAAGAAATCTCTTATTTTTTCTACTGTGATGGTGGCTGGATTACCCGACTGGTCTACTCCAAGGTCGTATGTCTTCAGTAATTGAGGCCCGAGACTTGCTGCCGTGAGTAGAAAATGGTTTTGGAACTTGTCCGTGTCCACTAAATCGGCTGCGAGTACTTTTCCTACCACCGTATAACTGCGTAAGGTCTTTTGTACATCTTCGCCTACCAGGTTGCTCTTTACTTCGTCCGCCTGGATATCCATCTCTATTTTACCCGAGCTTTCTTCTTCGGGCAGCCCCTTGTAAAGAGCTCCGAGGTCCGCCAGACTGAGATTGTACATTTGGGTATTGGCTGTGGTCATCAGTCTTTCCATCGAAAATGCGCTAGGCAGGAGCAGCTGGATGATACCAGAAACTCTGACGAGGGGAGCGTTGAATGTACCGATGATGGAATTGTTGATTTCGGCTTCCTGTGTGGCAAAAACGCCGCCAATGACTACGCAGTTCTCCAAAGTGATTTCATCGGCATAGATGCTTCCTGCAACAAATGTATTGTAGAGTACAACCGATTTGCCGTTAATATCAGAGAAAAACAGATTTTTGCATTTCGCCCCTCTCGAGACTACCGAATTGGCGGAGCCTACGCATTTTTTGAATTTCATAGTACCCGTAGCATCGGAGTTGATATAAAGTTCCTGTTGGGTGAAAACGGCACCGTTGATTTCCAAGTCTCCCTCTTGTACTTCGATGCGGTGTCCGTATACAGGTCCTTCTACGATGTTGTTGCCTTTGAAAATGATATTGCGGTTGAGTTCCGCAATTTTTTCGGGGAGGATAGACCCTTTTACGAGATTGTCTTGTAGATGGATATCGGTTTCGTTGAAACGTATTTCTTTGAGTTCTTTCATTTTTTAGAGCATGTTAAAGGTGTTGTTGTTGAAGAGACGGGTGACATAATTCCTGACTCTGTCGGCATGTTGGTCGCCTTTGGGATAGTGGTTTGCCACTTCGGCATTGAAGAACTTGCCGATTTTCTCCATTTCGCTGGATACATTCTTCTTCCATTGACGTTTTTTGATAGCGTTGGCTATTTGTAAGGTGTCGATGGACTGAAGTTCTGCATTGGCATAAACTTGTTCTTTGCTCACTTTTCCGTCCGTTGTCTCAATGAAGCAGACCGGACTATAGTGGGTGCCCGAATAGTTCTTGTTGAAAATTGAATGTCGGAGGATTTCCTTCGTTTCGTTCTGCTTGGCGATGTAGTTCCTCATCTTGGTCATGGCCTCCAATGCCTTTTTCTTGGTGACAGAGGCTGCAATACGGGCCTCCAAGGCTGCATTCTCAGCTCCTGCAATGGCTACCGTACCCACCATGTCGGTACTAAGGACACGGGCGGCATTGTCGTCGCCGATTTTCTTGATTTCAAAAGTCGGTTTGTCCAGTTGGTAAATACGGTTCTTGAGTTCGCTGTTGAGTTCGTCAAAAATCTTGAGATATCGGGAAGCGATGCGATGGTAGTCGGTCTCCATTTGTTTCTGTTTTCCAATGCAGCGTTTGCTCAGTTCGTTCAGATGAATGAGCGTCGCGTCAATCTTATTGGAAATTTCGGAAATCTGCTGGCTGATTTCCGATCTGACAGTCTTGAAGAAACCGTTAATGATGGTATTGCCCACCTTGCTGGCATTTTTGTTGATGGCCGCCGTCTGGGCAGCTTCTGTAATGATGACCGAATTGGTAAGTCCCCCGATATGCCCGTTGCAATTATCTATGCTTCGTTCGAAAGGATTGGTGTTCACGTTCACATTCACGACTACATCCTCGTAGGCAGTACCGCTATAGTGGACGGTTCCGCCATGCTCTGAAGCCGGATAACTGACACTGCCTGAATAGTGTATGGTGATCGTCTTATTGAAACTTTGTCTATAACTCATAATCAGGATTTTTTGATGGTTTTAAAATTATTCGCTATAAACAATTTGTATGTCATGTCTTTGACCCTCTGGGATGAGGAAGACCGGGCATTTAATTTGTTGAACTCGTTTTGGATTTCCTTGTGAATTCCCGTTACCGGCTGCCAGTTAAAACTGGTATTGCCCGAATTGATGGAATATTTGATCGCCTCCCGGGTGCGCTGGGTTAATTCAGTTGTATTGAGTACGATGGCTGTACTGTAATTTTCATGTTCGTCGTAGTTGGATTCCCATACAATGACAGGAACATGAATGTCTGAGGCGTTCTTTGTTGCCGGAATCGGCAAGAGTATCTTTTGGGTGAGGCTCTTTTGACCATTGACGTCCGAGAGGAATTTCGTCATGGAATCAATCACCTTCATGCCTCTGTATTTGATATTGGAGGCGAGAATCTTCTGGCTGATTTCGAGTGACTCCAACTGGCCGACGGGTACGGTACCCGGCAGATTCTTGGACCGGTTGGAGATAGCGCTGACTTCTTTCTGAGCAAACTCAATGGTTGGTTTGTCGAGTTCGTATACCCGTTGTTCCAAATTTTTGTTCAGTGTATTGAAGAGTTTGCTGTATCGGCTGGAAATACCATTGTAGTCACGGGTCATTCTGCCTTGGATAAAGAGAATCTGCTTGCGCAGCTGATTCAGTTTCATTAGATGAGAATCCACTTCGCTTTGCAGTTTTGCTATTTTCTGAGAAATCTGTGAGCGGATGAGGGTATAAAATCCTTTGTTGACATTACGGCAAACGCTGTCGGCGGCATCGTTTTCCGCTTTGACAACCGCCATCTGCATGCCGACTACGGCTGCTGTAGTCTTTCTTATATGTTGTGACACCTTGCCGATTTCGTCTGCCATCGGTTGGGTATTGACTTCGCAATCTATATATGACATTATGGTTAGGTTTTAAAGCATGTTTTACAAATGAAGTTTGTTGAATACGTCGAGGTCGAGTCGCATGAGCCGTTTATCTTGGGTTGCCCGGTTTTTTATTCATGCTGCCTTCTTCCTCTTCTTCCTCGTCCTCCTCCTCTTCTTCCTCGGGGTATTCTTCCTCTTCCTCATATTCACCCTCGTCCAACATCGTCTCCTCTTCTACAGATTCGGGAACATCGGGTATGTCGGGAATGTCGGGTAGATTCGGATCTGGCGTTTCCGGGACATCCGGAATTTCTGGGATGTCAGGTATTTCGTCAGATGCGTCAACCCTTTCCTTATCATCCAGGTATTCTTGTTCTTCCTCTTCATATTCAGTTTCCTCTTCTTCCTGATCGTCAAAGTCGTCTGTCTGTTGCGAAACTTCCTGATAAGCGCTCGGACTGGTAGAGCTGATGTGCAAGCGTTCTTCCTCTTCTTTCAGTCCGTTGAGAGCATTTTTGGCTATAATCGGTAAGTTGAGTGACATGTGTTCATAGGTGATTTCCTCTACCTTGGGTTGCGGAGGAAGTTCCGAAGTCTTTGCAAAGAGCGGATTGACTATGGCAAGAGACTTTCTACGTTCTTCCAGTTGATGTACCTCACCGGCTGCGACGGCAACTTCGTTGGAATAGCCATCACGGAGGCGGGCATCGTAATACTCCACATGACCGAACTTTTCCGCCTTGAGGTCGATATCATCTTTCAGCCGTTCCATATATTCTTCGAAATCGGTTTGTACCTTTTGGAATTCTTGTGATTGGAGTTCGAAGGCTGCCAGTGTTTCTGAGGTGTTGTCTGCCACGTCCACCACAGTAGAGTCGAGTGCACCGTTGGAGTTCACCATGTTGTCCTCAGTGCGTTGAAGAGATATCAAAGTGTTGTAGCATGCCACATATTCTCTGAGACTTTCTTGCATGAGGTTGATGATGTCGGCACTTTCTGCACGGTTTGCTCTGTAGAAAGCATCGGTGTCCTGATGCCATTTGTTCAGATAATCGATTTTCTGATCTTTGATGTGGTTATAGATTTTCAGACGTTCGATTCGGGTCTCCTGCATTAAGTTTTGAACTACAGGAGCAACGATTTCTTCGTAAATCTGGTGGACGCCGAACGGCATGTTGGTCGTATTACCGTCTTCAGAAGTCCACATGCCCGTTGTCAGATTGTATTTTACTCTCGAACTTTGTTTCAGATTGAAGGGCTCGTAATTCTGTACATCTTCGCTGTAGTCGAATTTCTCGTTACGTATTCTCTCGATTTCTTCATATTCCAGCATGGGAGAATAATGATTGTATGGAGACTTCAGTATCTGGAAGAGTATATTGTTGGATTCCATGATAACCTTGTCAACGGAGGCGACTTTTAACGCGGAGATAGCCTGTACCGAATTGGCCATATTGGCAATCAGTGATTTGAGCACATCCTCAAATTGCTGGGTATTGGTTGACAGAGAATCCTTCAATTTGTTCAGTTCCTGGAAAGTGTTGATACTTTCCAGGAATCGCTCTTTGTCAAAAACAGAAATGACCGTGGCGTCTTGGGGTATCTCGTCAGTGGCATAGTCGCGGAGGAAATTCAGATAACTGCTCTCTTCTGTGACGAGAGGTAGGGAGACCGAAGTGGTGTCGAGGTCATCGATACAGTAAGAAATGGTGCGCAGAGAACGTTCCAGGTTACCCAGATAATCGTGTTGGTTGAGTTCCTGGATGGAAGTAGAATAATCGTCGGTCTCTATGGTCTCAATATCCTCAGAGGACTCCACAATAGGTGCTACGGTGGCCAGATTATCCAGTTTCCCGATGGTTTCGATGAGCAAGTCATTTTGTCTCGATAACTGCAGAGTCACTTCGCTGTCGGGCACCTTGCCGGTGTAGTCTACGATGAAGCTCTTGTTCTCGTATTTGATTTGTTCGGCCACAGGAATATAAGCCACTCCCATTTTTGTGACTTTGTAATCTCTGAATATATTCTGATGGACTTGCTTTAATTCGCTGATGCGGCTATCCAAATTGTCAATTTGTTTCTGGATATTGTTCTTTTTGATAAAGTAGATGAAGAAAAGCAGGATGGTGAGGAACCATACCCACAACCCGGCTATCTCTTTTTCACGAGCGGCTTTCTCTTGTTCGAGTTCCGCTATTTGGTTTTCGATGCGTTCCTCCTCCTGAACAATCTTTTCCGCTGCTTGTTCATAATAGTTGAATAGAATTTTTGCCTGGTCTTGGTAAATATTGTTGGATTCAGGGAAAATTTTGCCTTTCATAGTGTGTTGATTTAATTAGAGTATAAGGATTTTCTGTTTTTAAAGGTAAACTCAGCCTGTTGTAACATCGTTTCTATATGTTGGGCGTTCATTTCGTAGTTGCCCAGCTCCATATTAATATTGTGGAGCGTAGCCGCCAGTTGGTTTTCCAATGTGGCAGCCTCAGGCAGGTTCGAAGGCGAGATGTATCTGATTTCTTCTTCCAGTCTCTCCAGTCTTTGGATAACTGCCGGGGTGATATTTGTTTTGCCAATTAAATTGGCTTTCAGAGCATTGCTAGTTTGTTTCAGATTCACCAGCCCGCTTCCCATACGGGTTTCGTGTTCACTGATTTCGGCTACTTTGTCAGCTGTATGTAAAACGCCGGTGATACCCAGTAGCAGCAGAATAATCAAGGCTCCATGAATCAGCATTTGATATTTGAATCCGACTTCGTACACCCAGTTGCAAAGTACAACGGCGCCAATAGCCAGGAAGGCATAAATATAAGTGACGGTCCACCGGACACCTAAAGAGCCAATCTGTTTCTGTGATCGGTCTGTCAGATTGACTAACGGGCTGATTACGTCTACCGTGATGAGGAGATAGACTAAGGAAACAATGACGAGACTCAGAATATGCGTGTCGGTCGGCATATTTCCTTTCCAAATGATGAAGGCGACGATGATGAGTGCTTCACCTCCGATTAAGGTTAACCAAGATAAAATGTTTTTCATAATGTTTCAAACTAAAAGATTTTATTGCCGCAAATAGGGCAGAACTTAGTATTTGGCGCCAGTTTTGCTCCGCATCTGCTGCAAGTGTCGCCATTCGATTTCAGTTGCTTGCCGCAGTTTCCGCAAAATGTGCTTCCTGGAGCTACCGGTGCGTTGCAGTAGGGACAGACCTCATTGCCGCCTTGCAACTGATAGCCGCAGCTGACGCAGCGCTTGGCATTGACATCATTGTCGGTTCCGCAGTTAGGGCAGGGGTTATAGGGATCGCCGCAATAGGGACAGAATTTAGAGGTACTTGGATATTTCTTGGAGCAGTTGGAGCAATATACCATCTTTACAGGCTGTTGAGGCTGCTGGATTCCGTTTTGTCCGTTCATTCCATTCTGCCCGTTGAAACTGGGCTGGTTAAACTGAGGCTGAGTGAGTCCGCCCAGGTTGCCACCTCCCATGCCTCCCATCATATTGATGGCCATAAGTCCGCCCAGCATGCCGCCGGTGCCTTGTCCCATACCACCTATGGCATTGTTGGCAGTTTCCAACATTTTTTCCTGTTGCCAGGTGTGTCCCGTGATGAACATCGAACTCTGCTGGGCAATGGCTTCTTTTACTTTTTTACCTTCAGGGGTCGTATCGTCTATTTCTATATCACTGACATAGAATTTCATTAAATCCAATCCCAAATCATCCCAAAATGATTTCAGTACGTTGCCAAGATATTCGGAGATGGAATCAAGATAAGCTGATATCTCCTTATACCCGATACGATGCTTCAACATATATTGAAGAATGGTAGATTTTGTTTTCGTGGTGAATTCCCCCATGAACTGGTCTGTCAAATCGCTTTCGGTATATTCCGACTTCGTTCCAACTATTTTGATAAGAAATTTCTCCGCGTCCACAATTTTAACACCATATTGTCCTCTGGCCATCAATGGCAGTTGGGTGTTGTAGTCGGCATCGTGCATCGCCATGTTGTAAACGGTCCAGTTGATGTTGAAAGTTTGTATCTTATTGACAAACCAGACTTCTGCAGTGAAAGGATTCTTCCCGCCAAAAGGCAGACCGAACAGGTTGTGGAGTATGGGCAGGTTTTCTGTATTCAACGTGTGCTTTCCCGGACCAAATTTTCCGACAATTTTTCCTTTTGAAAAGAGAACAGCTTCTTGCGATTCTTGAACAATCAACTGAGTGTATGTGCTCAGGTTGGTTTCCGGGTATCTCCATGCATAAATGGTAGTATTTCCCTCGGGCACCCATCTTACTAAATCAATTATTGCCATGAGTGTTTTTATAGTTTTAAATATTAGTATTTGATTTCAGGTTTCTCACTTACAGAAAAATTCTATTTTCCCATACACTTATTCTTCACCAATTTGTTTTGGAAAGTTTGGGACGGTAGGGAGTTCTTGCTCTAGTCTTTCCAAAAGACATCTTGTATATGCAATATTATAAAAATCGCTTATCAATTGCAAATTTTTTTTTAATAATATGGCGTATAATTCCATTTGTCTGTTCTTTAGCAGTTTTTGTGTAGGAGGTCCATATTTTAATCCGTCTTGATTTTGGCAATTCCTTTCTTTGTCGGCTATCTTGTTTCCCAAACACGTGATTCTCAGGTTCTGCATCGTCGGAACCAGATAGGTAGTACACTGATGGGACTGGGAGATGTCGTATTTTTGCCCCACTCTGGAGCATTTTGTCTCTCAACTAGATACTATCAATAAAGCAGGAAAACGACAGGTACAGCTGCATCAAAGAGTCCCTTCGTCATCTGAGAAGTCGCGCCCTTCGCCGTAGCATGCCGTAAGTGGCATTCCTCTCTGTTAAAAGAGGTTCGGTCAGCTTTTGAAAATACTTTCGTATTCTTCTGACCTTCGAAAGAATCTGTATGTCCATTTGCTTGTTTTACCACCATCCCTTCCTGTTTTTTGCATATATCCTTTATAAAAATAAAATCACGCCGTGGTTTTAATAAATCACG
>SAMEA104404103__coassemble_558_pt1 | contig 26698 bp, 17 predicted proteins | sample SAMEA104404103__metabat2_high_PE_061 | metagenome-assembled genome bin SAMEA104404103 (sample SAMEA104404103) | Balaenoptera acutorostrata | reverse complement strand
AGCGCGTCGGCAGTCGTGTAGCCCGCTACACTCCTTTCTCCTAACTTCCCATCAAACGCAAGATTCGAACAAAAAATTGCCAAACTTATTATTTCACCATTACTAAAGTCTATATAGTATTCATCCGAAACACGGTGACTTGTATAAAGTCAAATGAATAAAAGTGAGCGGTAATGTTACTGCTCACTTTTGTTTTTTACTTTTATCCGTATCCTTGGCATTCGTCCGCGATTCTAAAGTCTGTCACTATTTTCAGGCGTATTGGAAATGTTAGTATTGATTGTTTTGCCAAAAATCAAATAATAACGACATTTCTATTATTCCTTTTGTTTTTTTATTCAATGAATATAAGAATGGCACACATTTTGCATAGGTATTAAGTAAACTTTAAATATAAAAATATCATGCAAAAAGGTACTATTGGTATAACCACCGAAAACATATTTCCGGTAATTAAGAAATTCTTGTATAGCGATCATGAAATTTTCCTTCGCGAAATTGTAGCCAATGCAGTGGATGCAACTCAGAAGTTGAAGACTTTCTCTTCGAAGGGAGAGTTTAAGGGGGAAATGGGTGATTTGACCATTCAGATTCGTTTGGACAAAGAAGCCGGAACTTTGACAGTCAGTGATAAGGGTATAGGTATGACGGCTGAGGAAATTGATAAGTATATCAATCAGATAGCCTTCTCTGGCGCTAATGAATTCTTGGAAAAATATAAGGATGACGCCAATGCCATTATCGGTCATTTCGGTTTGGGTTTCTATTCTTCATTTATGGTTTCCAAGAAGGTGGAAATTATCACACGCAGTTATCGTGAGAATGCACAGCCAGTTTGCTGGAGCTGTGACGGATCTCCTTCATTTGAAATCAATGAATGCGAAAAGGCTGAGCGCGGTACGGATATCGTTTTGCATATTGACGACGATTGCAAGGAATTCTTGGAGCAGAACAAGATTTCAGATTTGCTGAATAAATATTGTAGATTCTTGCCAGTTCCAGTAGCTTTGGGTAAAAAGACAGAGTGGAAGGATGGCAAGCAAGTTGAAACAGCCGAAGATAACGTCATCAACGATACAAACCCACTTTGGACCAAGACTCCATCAACCTTAAAGGACGAAGATTATAAGAAGTTCTATCGTGATCTCTATCCAATGAGCGATGAACCTTTGTTCTGGATTCATTTGAATGTAGATTATCCATTTAATCTGACAGGTGTTCTTTACTTCCCGAAGATTAAGAATAATATCGAGATTCATCGTAACAAAATCCAACTTTATTGTAACCAAGTATTTGTTACTGACCAAGTTGAGAACATTGTACCTGATTTCTTGACGTTGCTCCATGGTGTCATTGACTCACCGGATATCCCATTGAATGTCAGCCGTAGCTATTTACAGAGTGATGCTAATGTTAAGAAGATTTCCACTTATATCACCAAGAAGGTAAGTGACCGTTTGGCTGCTATCTTCAAGAACGATCGTAAGCAATTTGAGGAAAAGTGGGATGACTTGAAGTTGTTTATCCATTACGGTATGCTCTCTCAGCCTGATTTCTATGACAAGGCAAACAAATTCTCTTTGTTAAAGGATGAAGCTGGCAAGTATTTTACTTACGACGAGTATAAAGAATTCATCAAGGCTAATCAGACAGATAAGGATGGTAACCTTGTATATCTTTATGCAACCGACCACGAAGCACAATTCGCTTATATTGAAGCTGCTAAGGCAAAGGGATATAGCGTGTTGATGATGGACGGTCAGTTGGACAGCCCGTTGGTTGGCATGTTGGAGCAGAAGTTCGAGAAGACCCGTTTCAGCCGTGTTGATGGTGATACCCTTGACAGATTGATTCAGAAGGAAGATGCTCCTAAGAACGTTCTGAACGAAACAGAAAAGACTAGTTTGTCAGAAGTCTTCATGTCTAGAATGCCAAAGATGGACAAGGCTGAATTCCATGTTGAGGCAGAGAGCATGGGTGAGAATGCATCTCCGGTATTGATTACTCAGAGCGAATATATGCGCCGTATGAAGGAAATGAGTCAGTTCCAGGCTGGCATGTCTTTCTATGGTGAGATGCCTGATATGTACAGCGTTATCTTGAATGCCGATCATCGTCTGGTAAAGAGCGTGTTGGAAGATGCCACACAGCACACTGCTGAACAGTTGCAGCCGATCGAAGCTGAATTGAGAGGCTTGAATGCACGCCGTCAGGCTATCGAAATGTCTCAGAAAGACAAAAAGCAGGAGGATATCACCGAAGAGGAACGCAATGAATTGAACAAGTGCAATGATGATATTACTGCTCAGGAAAACAAGCGCAAGGAAGTGTATGCAGCTTATGCAAAGACCAATGCCATTGTTCCACAATTGATTGATTTGGCTTTGTTGCAGAATGGATTGTTGAAGGGTGAAGCTTTGAACAATTTCGTTAAGCGTAGCGTAGAATTGATTAAGTAAGTTTGATTCATTTCAATGATATAAGATCTCCGCAGATTTCTGTGGGGATCTTTTTTTGATTGTAGGTCTGCTATTTTATATTTATGTGTAACTTTATGACCTTTAATAATATGATTATGCCTTCTATGCTATGTTCAGTTATTTTGAAAGTCTCAAGAGTCATATATTCTTAAATGCAATAAAATGCGGGTTGTCAGTGGCAGTTTTTTGTTTCTGCATGTCCGGTTATGGTCGCCCACAGAATGGGGGAGACAGGGCAAGTTGGAATCGAATGGATATTCCATTATCGGAAATTGTTTACACTTCTGCCGATTCCGCACAGATTGTTAGTTGGTTGTCCGAATCTTTTACAGGAAATGATGTCCTGCACTATGCCCGCAAATTCATAGACCGTCCCTATGTCGGGAAGACTTTGGAATGCGCCGACCCTGAGAAATTGATCGTGAATTTGAGAGAATTGGATTGCACCACTTTGGTGGAGACAGTTTGTGCCTTGGCGCTGACAAAACGACAGAAGTCTGACAAATTTGCAGATTATTGTAAGAATTTGGAGTTTCTCCGGTATTGGGGTGGAAAACGGGACTCCTATTGTTCACGCTTACATTATTTTACCTGGTGGATGCATGACAACGTGCATAAAAATATTTTCGAGGAAGTGACAGACTCTACAGTTTGTACTTCTTCGATGGTGGTGCGGAATTCTTATATGAGTCAGTTTCCCGAACGTTATCCTATGCTGAAAAATCATCCGGAAAGAGTCAAAATAATTTTGGACTTGGAAAGAAAATACAATGGGCATGATGGATATTATCTGCCAGAGCAGAAAGCAGGTTGGGGAAAGAGTCGTCTGGGCTTCATCCAGGATGGAGATGTTATAGCCATTGTGACGAAGAAGCCAGGTCTCGATTATTCCCACTTGGGATTTGCCGTTTGGGGAAAAGATGGAAAGCTTCATTTATTGAATGCTTCATCGTTGAAGAAAAAAGTCATAGAAGATAGTATGACCTTGAGAGATTACCTTGTCAGGCAGAAGTCGGCTCTAGGCATACGTCTGTTGAGGTTGAAATAAAATAGAAGGGGGCGTTCCAATTTGGAACGCCCCCTTCTGTTTTTTTAGATTTTGCCGTATCAGGTACGGACCCATCTTTATTTCTGGCTTGCAGCGTTTGCAGCGTTAATCATATCCTTACTTGGAAGGATGAACACTTCTACACGGCGATTCTGTTCCTGACCAGCTGCAGTTGCGTTGGATGCTACAGGATTTTCTTCACCATAACCGTTCACAGAAATGATACGTGAAGCTGGGTAGCCGCTCATTACAATCTGAGACTGTACAGCGGCAGCACGCTGTTGTGACAACTGCTGATTCTTAGCCCGGCTCTGTGCAGCGGTGCTGTTTCTCCAGCCCTGGTTGTCAGTGTAACCATTGATGACGATATCATAAGTAGTATCTTCGTACTTCAAATTGGTAACGAAGTTCTTGATATCCTGTGCAGCGGTGTAGCTTAAGGTAGACTTTCCTGTCTGGAACAACAAACCTGAAGCAAAAGTAGCTTTCACATATTGTGTACCATCTTGGTCGGTGATGATTTCAGCTTCAGCGTTAGCCAGTTCAGCAGCTTTTTTCGCCTTGTCCATCTTGTTACCAATCAGCACACCGGCACCGGCACCTACAGCAGTGCCGACTGCTGCACCGATAGCAGCGCCTTTGCCGCCACCAGCCAACTGACCGATCAAAGCACCGAGGGCGCCACCGCCACCGCCACCAATCAATCCGCCTTTAGCTGTATTGGTCATGTTGCAACTTGTGAACAACAAAGCTGCGCTTAAGGCTATTGCAGAGATTTTAAATCCTTTCATGTTTGTAAATGTTTGAACAATTAATGATAAATGTTGGATATTTATTGCGCAAAGGTACGAATTAATTTGTAATTTTGTATCCGCAATAATTAATTAAGTATGGCTAAAGAACTAAAAAACCTTACTAAAAGAAGTGAGGATTACTCAAAATGGTATAACGAATTGGTGGTAAAAGCCGATTTGGCTGAGCAGGCAGATGTACGTGGCTGTATGGTTATCAAACCTTATGGTTACGCTATTTGGGAACGCATTCAGCAGTCCTTGGACGAACGCTTCAAGGAAACAGGTGTTGATAATGTTTATTTCCCATTGCTTATTCCGAAGTCTTTCCTTTCTAAGGAAGCTGAACACGTAGAAGGATTTGCTAAGGAATGTGCGGTTGTCACTCACTATCGTTTGAAAGCAAATGAGACAGGTGATGGCGTTGTTGTCGACCCTGCTGCAAAATTGGAAGAAGAGTTGATCATTCGTCCTACTTCCGAAACAACTATTTGGAATACTTATCGTAAATGGATTCATTCTTGGCGTGATCTGCCTTTGTGCTGCAACCAGTGGTGTAATGTGATGCGTTGGGAAATGCGTACCCGTCTTTTCCTCCGTACCAGTGAGTTCCTCTGGCAGGAAGGCCACACCGCACATGCCACTCGTGAAGAAGCAGAGGCAAGAGCTAAGCAGATGTTGGAAGTATATGCAGATTTCGCTCGTGACATCCTGGCTATCCCTGTTATGCGCGGTGTGAAGAGTGCGACAGAACGTTTTGCCGGTGCTTTGGATACTTATACAATTGAGGCTCTGATGCAGGATGGTAAGGCTTTGCAGAGTGGTACCAGTCATTTCTTGGGCCAGAACTTTGGTAAGGCTTTCAATGTTCAGTTTGTTGACAAGAACAACAAGATGGATTATGCTTGGGCTACCAGCTGGGGTGTAAGTACTCGTCTGATGGGTGCTTTGATTATGACTCACTCTGATGACAACGGTTTGGTATTGCCTCCACATTTGGCACCAATCCAGGTTGTTATCGTTCCTATCTACAAGGGCGACGAAGAACTCGAGGCTTTGAACGAAAAGTTGGGCGGTTTGGCTAAGCGTCTCCGCAGCATGGGTATCCGTGTGAAGTACGACAATGCTGACAACAAGCGTCCTGGTTTCAAGTTTGCAGACTATGAATTGAAGGGTGTGCCTGTACGTATCGTTATGGGTGCTCGTGATATGGCGAATGGCACTGTCGAGTTGATGCGCCGTGATACTTTGGAAAAGGAAACTGTTTCCTTCGAAGGCATTGAAGATTATGTAAAGAACTTGCTTGAAGAAGTTCAGAACAACATCTACAACAAGGCGAAGACCTATTTGGATTCTCATATCTATCCTTGCGACAACTATGATGAGTTCAAGGAACGTATCCAGAATGGTGGTTTCTTCCTTTGCCCATGGGATGGTACTGAAGAGACTGAGGCTCAGATCAAGGCTGATACTCAGGCAACAATCCGTTGCGTGCCTTACGATTTCCCACAGGATAACCTCGGTGTGGATATGGTCAGCGGTAAGCCTGCTGTATGCCGTGTATTGGTAGCTCGCAGCTACTAATTTGATTTCACAGATTGAAATATTTTATATAATAGAAAGACGAAGTTGGGATCTAAAGTCCCGGCTTCGTCTTTTTTTACGTACTCACGCTTCGTTTTGTCTCAGACTAAGGTCTATTCAATAAGACTTGGTTGGAACAACTTCAGACTTTGGTGACTTTTCATCGTGACAAAAGAAACGTACCATCGTGGTGGTACAATTGTACCATCGTGGTGGTACGTTTGTACCATCGTGGTGGTACGTTTGTACCATCGTGATGGTACGGTTCCTATATTGCTTGTAATGAGGGCTGGCGTATTATATATGTGCTTGATTAACAAAATATAAAGATTCTCTAATTAACAATTCAGACTTTTACTCCTCCTTTGTGATATGAGAATAACAGCAACTGTATAATGAATGTATACTATCTTGCGGTAAGTGGAAAGCGATACGCAGAAGGGGTAGCCGAGTTCTTGAAATAAAATTTGGATGCGACCCCAGTTGCCGCAAGATGATTAGGGTGATATTACATTAAGTAAAATCCTCTGTTTCTCATAACTGGCTACCAGTCGTGAAGTGTGTGGCTCATGGCGTATACAAATTATTCTCAATCATATAGAAGAAATCGTTGGAATAGTGGGTTTGTCAACATGGTAAAAGATATGTATCCATTGGTTCAGAAGTCCGATTAACTCCTGAAGTATTGGGGTATACTGCCTGCCTGTCAGGTTTAACTTAGGTCTTGGAAGCTAAGAAATAAGGTCCTGATTTCTTTAATCGGAAAATAAGTAGTACTTTCGCGTAGAAAATTAGATTTAATAAAAGGATGATTTCAGTAGAAAACTTATCCGTGGAATTCAGTGCACGCCCGTTGTTTAGTGGTGTGTCCTTTGTAGTCAATAAAAAGGACCGTGTTGCTTTGGTTGGTAAAAATGGGGCAGGTAAGAGTACCTTGCTCAAAATACTTGCAGGCACACAACAGCCTACAGGCGGCCAGGTCGCTACTCAGAAAGGGGTGACGATTGGTTATCTGCCTCAGGTAATGATTCTGTCGGATGAACATACAGTAATAGAAGAAACTGAGAAAGCTTTTGAACACATCAATGAGTTGCAAGAGCAGGTTGAACGTTTGAACAACGAGTTGGCTTCACGTACAGATTATGAGAGTGCGGAGTATATGGAACTCGTTGAACGCTTTACGCATGAAAGCGAACGCTTCACCATGATGGGCGGTATGAATTACCGTGCAGAGATGGAACGTACGTTGCAGGGGCTGGGATTCGAACAGTCCGATTTCAACCGCCCGACCAATGAGTTTTCCGGTGGCTGGCGTATGCGTATCGAACTCGCCAAACTTCTTTTGCGCCGTCCGGACATCTTGTTGCTCGACGAACCTACCAACCACTTGGATATCGAAAGTATACGATGGTTGGAAACTTTCTTGTCGCGTTCGTCAGGAGCCGTGGTGCTCGTCAGTCACGACCGTGCCTTCATCAACAATGTCACCAACCGTACTCTCGAGATTTCCTGTGGTCAGATTACAGACTATAAGGTAAAATACGATGAGTATGTCAAACTTCGTGCGGAACGACGTGAACAACAGTTGCGTGCTTATGAGAACCAGCAGAAAGAAATGGCAGAAATCCGCGATTTCATCGAGCGATTTCGTTATAAACCTACAAAGGCTGTTCAGGTGCAAAGCCGTATCAAACAACTGGAACGCATGGTGCCTATCGAAGTGGATGAGGTAGATAATTCTTCACTTCACCTAAAGTTTCCACCTTGTTCTAGATCAGGCGATTATCCCGTAATCTGTGAGGACTTGCGAAAGGATTATGGCGAGCATTGTGTATACCATGATGTCAATCTGATTATTGAGCGTGGAGAAAAAGTCGCTTTTGTCGGGAAGAATGGTGAAGGAAAATCTACACTGGTAAAATGTATCATGGGAGAAATTCCCTATACAGGCAAATTGAAACTTGGTCATAATGTAGAAATCGGATATTATGCCCAGAACCAGGCTCAATTGCTGGACGGTGAACTCACGGTTTTTGATACCATCGATAGAGTTGCAAAAGGAGATATCCGTTTGAAGATACGTGATATTCTCGGTGCATTCATGTTCGGTGGCGAGGCATCCGATAAAAAGGTGAAGGTGTTGTCGGGAGGTGAGCGAAGCAGACTGGCCATGATCAAACTTTTGCTGGAGCCTGTCAACTTCCTTATTCTTGACGAACCTACCAACCACTTGGACATGCGGACCAAAGATGTGCTGAAAGAAGCCATCCGGGCTTTTGACGGCACGGTCATCCTGGTCAGCCACGACCGTGAATTCCTCGATGGTCTGGTTTCCAAGGTATATGAATTTGGCGGGGGACTGGTACGCGAACACTTGGGCGGTATCTATGATTTTCTGCAGAAAAAGGAAATTGAGTCGCTCGACGAATTGCATAAACCGGTATCCGAAACCAAAAATGTGGTGGTGGAGAAAGCACCGAGTGAGGGCAAATTGAGCTATGCACAGCAAAAAGAACGTGCAAAAATCCTGAGAAAAGCCGAAAAACTGGTTGAAGAGAAGGAAAAGGCTGTGATGGAATGGGAAGAAAAGAAAGCTGAAGTCGAAGCCCAGCTCGCAACACCTGAAGGTTCACAGGACATGAGTCTGTTCACAAAGCATGCAGACATTTCCAAACAACTGGAGAAAGCAGAGGAGGAATGGGCTGAAGCGATGGAAGCACAAGAAAAACTGATGAATCAGGAATAGTTGGTAGAAAATTAGAATTAAATAGGTAAAATATGAAAGTAAAAGCATTGGTTGCAACGACTCTGGTAAGTGCCGGAGCGTTTGCTCAGACTCCTTATACTGGCATAGACAAGTCCAATATGAATTTGGATGCAAAGCCAGGTACGGATTTCTTTGAATATGCGGCTGGTGGTTGGATGAAGGCTCATCCCCTGACAGCAGAGCATTCACGTTATTCTCAGTTCGAAGCTTTGGAAGAAGCCAATCAGGAACACATGAAGGGCTTGATTCTTGGCATGGCTGAGAAAGAACAGCAGAAAGGCACTCTGGCCCAGAAAATAGGTTCACTCTATAATCTGGCAATGGACAGTGTGCGCCTGAATGCAGAAGGCTGGAAACCTGTAGCGTCTCGTTTGAAGAAAATAAATGAAGCTGCAAACAAGGTTGAGCTTGATTGCGTTCGTGGACAACTCAGCCGGTGCGGTGTGCCGTCATTCTTTGGCTTGTATTGTGATGCTGACATCAAGAACAGCAAGATGAACTTGTTGCAGATCAATCAGGGTGGTCTTTCCATGAGCAACCGTGACTATTATCTGAATGATGATGAGGCTACGGTAACTGTCCGCAATGCTTATAAGGACTATGTCAAGCAGTTGTTTATGATGACCGGCGACACAGAAGCGGTGGCAGGGCAGAAAATGGAAGCTGTGTTGAACATTGAAACCCGTATCGCCAAGGCCTCTTATACTGCTACACAATGCCGTGACACGGAAGCCAATTATCATAAAATGTCATTCGCTCAGCTGAAGACTGAATTTCCTGGAATAGATTGGAGTAATTTGCTTTTGCAATTAGGCTATCCTGTCGTAAATGAAGTCAGTGTCAATCATCCAGAACCTATACACGAAGTGGAAAAAGTGTTGGAGGAGTCTTCTTTGGATGAATTGAAAGCTTATACTTCTTTCAAACTGTTGAACGACGCCGCCAATTATTTGAGTGATGACTTCCGTGCCGCTTCATTTAACTTCTACTCAAAGGTGATGAACGGTGCTCAGCAGGACCGTCCTCGTTGGAAGCGTGCCGTTGATGTCGTTGACGGTGTCCTCGGTGAGGCTGTCGGCAAGATGTATGTGGAAAAATACTTCCCTGAAAGTTCGAAGAAACGAATGACTCAGTTGGTGAAGAATCTGCAGACTGCCTTGGCACAGCGTATTCAGGAACAGAAATGGTTGAGCCCGGAAACAAAGAAGCAGGCATTGGACAAATTGGCTGCATTCTATGTGAAAATCGGTTATCCTGAGAAATGGATGGATTATACGGACTTGGTCATCGACGATTCTCTCTCTTTTTATGAAAATTTGAGTCGTGCGAGTGAGTTCTTGAATTTGCATGAAATCCAGCGTTCAGTCAACAAACCAGTTGACCGTAACCGTTGGTACATGACTCCGCAGACCATCAATGCTTATTATAATCCGACAACCAACGAAATCTGTTTCCCTGCCGGTATCCTTCAGCCTCCATTCTTTAATGCGAATGCTGACGATGCAGTGAACTATGGTGCGATCGGTGTTGTTATCGGTCACGAAATGACTCATGGCTTTGATGACCAGGGCAGCCAGTTTGATAAGGATGGTAATTTGAGAAACTGGTGGACTGAAGCCGATGGCAACAATTTCAAGAAGCGCACCAAGGTAATGGAGGATTTCTTCAGCAATATAGAAGTTTTGCCAGGTTTGATGGGAAATGGTAAATTGACATTGGGCGAGAATATTGCCGACCACGGCGGCTTGAATGTTTCTTTCCAGGCTTTACAGAATGCACTGAAGGAAAATCCTACAGGAAAGATTGACGGTTTCACTCCCGAACAGCGTTTCTTCTTAAGCTATGGTTTGATTTGGGCAAACAATACCCGTGAGGCATTGATCCATAAGTTGACCAAGGTGGACCCACACTCATTGGGCCGTTGGCGTGTTAACGGAGCACTTCCTCATATTGATGCCTGGTATGACGCTTTCAATATCAACAAGAAGTGCCCATTGTATTTGCCTAAGTCAAAGCGAGTTGACGTTTGGTAATTGTAACTTATCATCGGCATCCTTTTCGTAATGAAAAGATGCTTTCTATCAATTAGATTCAAGGTACGGAAGTCGCATCTTCAGTTGCTGGCTTCCGTACTTTTTATAAATAATTTTTGTAATGTTGTATCTTCCTAACCAAATGCCTGTGTCCCGTGTCTTGCGTGACGAGGGGGTTGCTATAGAAGAATATGAGATGTCTCGTCTTGAGCATCTATCTGCGTCGAAAGAGCGTTTGCTGCGAATCTTGTTCTTGAATATTATGCCACAAAAGGAAGTGACAGAACTGGACATTTCCCGGGTGATGGTTCATCCCGATTATGATATCCAGCTCATTCCGATGAAGATTTCCGGTCAGACCTATAAGACGACGCCCCAGGAACACATGGATAACTTCTACCTGGATTTTGAAAAACTCGAGTCTGGCAGCTATGATGGGCTGATTGTGACAGGCGCCCCCATAGAGCATCTTCCTTTTGAAGAAGTCAGATACTGGACTCAGTTGTGTCGCATTATGGAATGGGCGAAATCACATGTCCGTTCCACTCTTTATATTTGTTGGGGGGCGCAGGCCGGTCTGTATTACCATTTCGGTATTCCTAAATATCAGTTACCTGCCAAGGTCTTTGGAATTTATCCCCAGAAGGTTCTTGCTGCCTCATTACCTTTGTTCGAAGGTATGTCCGCCACTTTCCCAATGCCCAACAGCCGGCATACGGAGGTAAGGCGTGCTGATTTTCCGTCCAGTTCCAATTTGGCGATTGTTGCAGAAGGGGAGGTGACAGGCGTTTCAGTTGCTTTGAGCAATAGTGGGCGTGAGGTTTATGTGACAGGCCATTTGGAATATGAACCCTATACTTTACATAATGAGTACATGCGCGATCTCAACAAAGGACTTCCGATAGACAAACCGAAGTATTATTATTTGGAGGACAATCCCGAAAAGGGGGTAGATTTCTCCTGGAAGGATTCAGCTCGTAGTTTCTATCGTAACTGGTTGTCATTTTATTGTGGTTCGGAGAAGTGAAAATATCCGCAGAATGTTGCTTGTCCGTATAGATTGTGTATTTTTGCAATTAGAAAATATTTGATAGAATACCGAAAAACAGGCATTGCCTTTAAAATTATAACAAACATGAATGTAGGTGATAAATTACCCGAAATTTTGGGTGTGAATGAAGCTGGCGAAGAAGTGCTTTTGAGCGCTTATGCCGGTAAGAAATTTGTGTTGTATTTTTATCCGAAAGACAGTACTCCAGGTTGCACAGCTGAAGCTTGCAGCATACGTGATAATTATCCAGCATTGCAGCAGCTGGGTTATGAAGTGCTAGGTGTGAGTGTTGACAGTGTCGCTTCTCATCAGCGTTTCATAGAAAAACAGCAGTTGCCTTTCCATTTAATTTCAGATGCTGACAAGAAGTTGGTGGAGATTATGGGAGTATGGGGAGAAAAGAAAATGTGTGGCCGCACGTATATGGGCACTCTTCGTACCACTTTCTTGATTGACGAGAATGGTTGTGTAGCACGTATATTCACTCCTAAAGAAATTAAGACAAAGACTCACGCCGAGCAGATTCTGGCAGCAGTTCAGTAATTTGTTTTGTGCGATTTTCGTATACGGCCGGGCAGGGGAAGGCTCCTTTGTCCGGCCGTTTGCGTAGGTAGAGAGAGGAAAGAAGGTCGTGATGTCACCATTTTGGATGTCGTTTCGTAGAATTGCCTGCTTTCTGCATAGTTTTAGAGGATGAGTCGGTTTACATGTTTGATTATTTTGTTATATTTGTAGCACTTAATTTGAAAATAGAATGCCAAAAATATCAGAACGCGCAATAGAAATGCCAGCTTCCCCAATTCGTAAGTTGGCTCCGATGGCAAATGCAGCAAAGGAACGCGGTATTCATGTGTTCCATTTGAATATTGGTCAGCCTGACCTTCCCACACCTCAAGAGGGATTGGACGTCTTGCGCCACATAGACCGCAAGGTGCTTGAATACAGCCCGAGTCAGGGGTTCAAGGCATATCGTCAGAAGTTGACAAAATATTATGAGAAATATAATATTCATCTTACTGCAGACGATATTATCATTACTTCAGGTGGCTCTGAGGCTGTTTTGTTTGCCTTTTTGTCATGTTTGAATCCGGGAGATGAAATCATAGTTCCTGAACCGGCTTATGCCAATTATATGGCCTTTGCAATTTCTGCCGGCGCGAAAATCCGCACCATAGCTACAACCATAGAAGAGGGTTTCTCGCTTCCTAAAGTGGAGAAGTTTGAAGAACTGATCAACGAGCATACACGTGCTATCTTGATTTGTAATCCGAACAATCCGACAGGCTATCTGTATACACGTAGGGAGATGAATCAAATCCGTGATTTGGTGAAAAAATACGATTTGTATCTTTTCTCCGATGAGGTGTATCGTGAATTTATATATACAGGTTCACCTTATATTTCTGCCTGCCATCTGGAAGGAATAGAAGAGAATGTCGTATTGATAGATTCTGTATCCAAACGTTATAGCGAATGTGGCATCCGTATCGGTGCTTTGATTACAAAAAATAAGGAAGTCCGGACGGCAGTTATGAAATTCTGTCAGGCTCGTCTGAGTCCACCTTTGTTAGGACAGCTTGTCGCTGAGGCCTCATTGGATGCGACAGAGGAATATTGCAGAGAAATATACGATGAATACGTAGAACGCAGAAAATGCTTGATTGACGGTTTAAATCGTATTCCCGGCTGCTACTCTCCGATACCGATGGGAGCTTTTTATACGGTGGCAAAACTTCCTGTTGACGATGCCGAGAAATTCTGTGCCTGGTGCCTGACTGATTTCAATTATGAGGGACAGACGGTGATGATGGCTCCGGCTGCCGGATTCTATACCACTCCAGGAGCGGGAAGAGACCAGGTGCGTATTGCCTATGTCTTGAATAAAGAAGACTTGAATCAGGCCTTGGTCGTTTTACAGAAGGCTCTGGAAGCTTATCCAGGGACAACAATGCCTAAATAAATCGCTCAGTTCGAAATATTTTATACTCTAAGCTTATATCACCCAGTCATTTTTGAAATGATTGGGTGTCATTGAAATAAATTCAGACAGATTAAAATATGTCTAAACGTTCATTGTCTTTGTTCCTGGCACGAAGGTTTTACCATAGTGCGGCAGAAGATCGAAAAAGAAGAGCAAGTAAATTGGCCATCAACATTGCTACTGCGGGAGTCGCTCTCGGGTTGGCAGTGATGATTGTATCAATATGTGTTGTCAAGGGATTTCAAAATGAGATAACCAGTAAGTTGACTGGTTTTAGTTCACATATAACGATTCTGAATGACAGTTCTTTTGTTTCTCCCGAAAGTTATCCCATTGTGACAGACAGTGTGCTTCTGCAGTCTATAAAAAATATAGCCGGGGTGAAGCATGTCCAGCGCATCTCAGAAAAAGTAGGTATTCTCAAAACAAATGAAGCCTATCAGACCATTGCTTTAAAAGGTCTCGCAGAAGATTACGATTTAAACTTTATTTCCCAGCATGTGATAGAAGGCGCTTTGCCTCGTTTTACTTCTGAGAAATCCTCCAACCAGATTGTTGTCTCAAAAATGCAGGCAGATGCCTTAGGACTTCAAGTGGGAGCCAAGGTCTATTCTTATTTCTTTGAGGAGACGATCAAGATGCGTAAGTTTGAAATCATAGGTATCTATGAAACCAATCTTCCTCAATTTGATGAACATTATGTTTTGACAGATTTGGCTACGGTCAATCGTCTGAACAAGTGGAAGCATGACCAAAGCAGTGCCATCGAAGTTCATCTCAATGATTTTGACGAATTGGACGCTGTCCATCAGAAGGTCGGTCAAATAATCAATGGGAAACGTGACCGGAACGGATCTGTATACAACAGTCTCTCCATCAAGGAGAATCCCCAGACCGGGGCTGCTATTTCCTGGTTGGAAGTGCTGAATATGAATGTGTTGGTCATCTTGGCTTTGATGACTGGTGTAGCCGGTTTTACCATGATCAGTGGTTTGCTTATCTTGATATTGGAACGTACGCGTACTATTGGAGTTTTAAAAGCAATGGGGGCGACCAACTCACGAATTCGTCACACTTTTATGGTCTATGCAGCCTTTATCGTTTTGCGTGGTCTGGCCTTTGGCAACTTGTTTGGTTTGGGACTGGTGTACGCGCAAAAGTATTTTGGCTTTGTAAAATTGGATCCGGCTTCTTACTACGTATCGGAAGCTCCAGTGTTGGTCAACGCCGGTTGGATCGTTGGTTTGAATCTGGTTACTCTCATCATTACAATTCTGGCTTTGATTGTTCCAAGTTTCGTAGTGTCTCGAATCCAGCCAGCCAAAGCTATTCAGTTTGATTAAGGTTTTTGAACTTTAAAACTTATTTGTTATTAAAAAGTTAAAATACATAATAAGAATATTGGTCATCACATCGATTAGTGTGTATGTGTTGCTCTTGTTGGTGCTGAATTTTTCACCGACAAGACAATGGTTGACCAATGTCGTAACCGATTCTTTGGAGGACAAACTTCAGACGTCTGTATCGATTGGAGAGGTCGAGGTGGACTTGTTCAACCGGGTGACACTGAAGGATGTTGTCGTAAAAGACCAGTCGGGAGAAGTCATGCTGAACGCAGGTTTGCTTTCAGCAAAGATTGAATTACTGCCTTTGTTGAGTGGACAGATTTCGTTGCGAACCATCTCTTTGCTCGATGGATATGTAAATCTTTACACAAATAAAAAAGGGGAAGATACTAATTTCCAATTTGTTGTAGATGCTTTTAAATCCAAAAGCGATGAACCTAAACAGAATATCGATCTTCGCATCAATTCCCTGATACTGCGTCGTTGTGATGTTTCTTTTGACCATCGGTATCTTCCTGAAACCCCAGGCCGTTTTAATCCCAGCCATATAGGTATAAAGGGGCTCGACGCCAATGTGAGTTTGAAGAAACTGGCAACGGATAGTTTGAATTTGCGAATCCGTTCTTTTGCATTTTTGGAGAAAAGCGGGTTGGATGTCAAACAGTTATCTTTACGTCTGGCTGCCAATAAATCGCATTGTGACATTTCACATTTTCTTTTGCGTTTGCCCAATACTCATATCATCAAAGAAGGTCTGCAGGCAGACTATGATTTAGATAGTAAAACTAGATTTTGGAATACTTTGAAGGTGAAGGGTGCCTTGGGTGATGCCCAGGTGGCCACTGAAGATATAGCTTGTCTTATTCCCGAATTGCGGGGGCTTAATCAGGTGTTTACCCTGACTTCAGACTTTTTGATAAAGCCTAATGTGATTATATTTAAAGGGTTGCGGGCGGATGAACAAAATGATAAGTTACACCTAATCGCCAATCTGCGGTTGGATCGCAAAGGTGGATTAATTTGTAAGGCGGACGGTGACATCAATCGTCTCTTTGCAGACAATGGAGCTATCCAGGATGTTTTGAAATCTATTCTGAAGAAGGATATTCCTTCCTCAATCGGAAACGTAGGTGACTTATACTTCAACGGAAAAGTTCATTATGTCAAAGAGGGTAGAAGTTTGTTGAAGGGCGAGGTGCAGACTGCCATCGGAGATATGGAAGCCGATATGGTTTGGAAAGATAAATTTGTTTCGGGTCGTGCGTCATTTTCTTCTGTGCAGTTACAAAAACTCTTTGATAACGAAAAGCTGCCTTCTAATTTGAATATAAATTTGAAGGGTGAAGCAGATTTCGCGAACAAGGCTTATCCTGCGGTGAAAGCGAATTTGGTCGCTTCTTCTTTCGATTATAATGGAAAGACATACAACGATGTGAGACTGGATGGTAGCTGGAAGAATACGGCAGTAGCCTTAACTTTTGCTTCCGACAATCCAGGTGCAAATCTAAATTTGGATATTAGCGCGCTGTTTGATGGAAAATTGCTATCCAATGCGAAGTTGTCTGGTCACATTAGGGATTTTTCTCCTAAAGCTTTAGCTTTGACCAATTATTTTGGTGATGGATCGATTTCCGCTCAACTGGATTTGTTTTCCAAGGGTACTAATTTGAAAAATCCTGATGGGTATGTTCAAATTACAGATTTCAGTTTGAACCAAGAGCAGCCTTATCATCTGTCCCATCTTGAATTGGCAGCTGTCCCTTCTTCAGAAGGCACTATGCTGAATCTGAAGAGTGACTTTGGCTCTCTGAAGCTGAATGGTCCTTTGTCTGTGGCGGATTTCTCAAAAATGTTGTCCAATCTTGTCGGATATAAACTACCAGGAACCTTTGCTACAGATAAAAGTGCCGATCAGTATAAATGGCAGTTTGACTTGAATTTGGTGAAGAGTGATTTCTTCAGTCAGTTACTTCATCTACCTGTTGATTTCACATCACCGGTAACAGCCAGTGGTTATTTGAGTTCTAATGGTGAACACTTTTATGTATCTGCCATTGCAGATGATTTCAAATTCAATAGCACGGAGATTTCCGATTTCCGTTTCTTGTTGAGAAATGACGGCAATGAATTGGCTTCTAAAATTCAGTTGAACAAGCAGGTCCAAAAGAGTGATATCCGTTTGGAGTTGGACACCTACACCCAGGACGGAAGGGTAGTCACCGATCTGACATGGGGCGATTTGAAGCAAAACATCACCACGGGCCAGTTCAAGGCTGAGACTTCATATAACGTTAATAATAAGGCTTGGCATACGATGATACTTCCTACAGAAGTGATGATCAAGGACACTCTTTGGAATATCATTCCAGGAAATATCACATTCATGAAGGATAGTGTCAATATCAAGCATTTTGCCATCCAGCATGCCGACCAGAGTTTGTCGCTCAGTGGACGTCTGTCAAGGAACCCCAAAGATTCCGTTGTTGCCACTCTGCACAAATTGGAACTGAATCACATCATGAGTATGGTCAATACCAATAAATATTCTTTTTCGGGTATAGCAACTGGAAAAGTCTCATTGGCAAATACGTTTGACAGTTTACAATTGCATGCTAATTTGGATGTTCCTAATTTTGCTTTCAACGAAGCACTTTTCGGACATGCTTTGATTCAAGGTTCGTGGAACCTCAAGGATAAACGTATTAATTTGTTGGGCGACATCACCGAAGAGGGAGTAGGCAGTACTCTGGTAAGAGGTTATGTATCTCCGGCAGATCAATATTTGGATTTGAGAATCGACAGCAAGAATACAAATGTGTTTTTCTTAAACAAATATGTCGAGGGGATTTTAGGAAATGTTACTGGCCGAACCACGGGATATTGCCGTGTTTATGGTCCGTTCAAGGGAATAGATTTCGAAGGTAAGGAAAGAGTGAATCTCAATGCCGACATTATGGCGACAGGCGTCAGATACAATCTGAAAGACGGGGATGTTATCATGTCCAAAGGTAAGTTTGAATTTTCCGATTTCAAAATATCTGATTTTGGACGAGGAAGCGGTTTGTTCTCCGGTGTGTTGTCCCATAATCATTTGAAGAATCTTTCTTATGTGATGAACGCTTCTACGGACCACTTGCTGGTATATGACAAGGACCAGTCTCTTGACATGCCTTTTTACGCTACTGCCTATGGTTCGGGAAAAGTAATTATAAAAGGTAAACCGGGGAAATTGAATGTGGCCATCAATATGCGTCCGGAAAAGAAAACTGAATTTGTTTATACGGTAGATTCACCTGACAGTTTCGGTGATGTTCAGTTGTTGCATTTTGGCAATGCGGTGGACTCTTCGTCTATAGCTGAGTCTGGCAAGCAGGAAATTGTCGAACCTGAAGAAACGGCTCCGACGATGGACATCAAATTGGACTTCAAGATAGATATGAATCCTGAGGCTACTTTAAAAGTGATTATGGATAGAAAGACCGGTGATCATCTCATCGTACATGGATATGGACCAATCACGGCCTCTTTCTATAATAAAGGTAGTTTCCAAATGTTTGGTCGCTTGAACGTGGACAGAGGAGTTTACAAAATGAGTATCCAGGATGTCATCCGAAAAGACTTCGAATTCACTCAAGGTAGTTTCATTGACTTTTCCGGTGACCCATTTATGGGAGACTTGGGATTGAGAGCCATTTATGTGGTCAATTCGGCCTCTTTGTCCGATTTGAATATTGGAGATAATTTCAGTGACAATTCTGTACGTGTGAATTGCGTGTTGAATTTCTCGGGTAAGGTAAAGTCGCCGCAAGTCAGCTTTGATTTGGAATTGCCTACTGTCAGCGAAGATGTCCAGCACATGGTGAGAAACCTGATTAGTTCAGAGGAGGATATGAATATGCAGATATTGTATCTTTTGGGCGTCGGTCGTTTTTACACTTATAATTACTCTTCAACAGCAGCTGCAGAAAATCAGTCTCAGTCTGCTGTGGCAATGAAGTCATTCCTCTCCAATACTTTGAGCAGTCAGTTGAACAATATCATCTCCAACGCAGTCGGTTCTTCTAATTGGTCATTTGGCGCCAATCTCAGTACGGGGTCTGTAGGATGGAGTGATATGGAAGTCGAAGGTATTTTAAGTGGACGTCTTCTTAACAACCGCTTATTGATTAACGGCAATTTTGGTTACAGAGACCGGCCTACCTATTCTTCCACCACCAACTTTATTGGTGACTTTGATGTGAGATATCTATTGACACCTTCCGGAGGAGTCAGTTTGAAAGCTTATAGCGAGACTAACGACCGGTATTTCTCAAAATCATCTTTGTCCACCCAGGGAATCGGTATCATGCTGAAACGTGACTTTTCCAATATCAGAGATTTGTTCACTCCACGAAGAAAGAGAAGTCCGCTAAAGAAGAGTGATTCAGTTCGCGACAAAGAGAAACAGAAGGAAGATGTTTGTGCGTCTTCCGGGAAGTGACAGATACTAACGGTGCCAGATATGGAATGGTGATTCAACTCTAACCAGTCTGACACCGTTAAAATAATTGATGGAGTGATCAATGAATGAAGCATTAATATTATAATAAACGTTATTTTAGATTGATGAAAATGAAGGGATATGAAAATGTACACCAACTGAATTTTGTATTCGATTTTTATAAAATATAACTTTACAAAGGAAATATGGCATAAAGATGAAATATTGTAGCCTAAGGCGTATTTTAAAGGTATGATTGTTTTCATTTCATCTTTTTCGTCTTGTTTTTTATCTTTATGTAATGTTTGCATGAAAACGTTATTTTTTATATTTGTTGAAAGTTGATTATAATCTTCATTTTGAGTGTTTTTGCTGCTTAATAACATAGATAATCCGATAGGAATAGTAGCTGAATTTCTTTATATTCGCAAAAGTTTAATCAACCTAATCTAATTTTAGAATCATGAAGAAATACAATTTTGGCGCGGGTCCTTCAATTCTCCCGCAAGAAGTGATGAAAGCAACTGCTGAGGCATGTGTAGATTTTCAAGGTATGGGTCTGTCTCTGATGGAGATCAGCCATCGTACGAAAGAATTCCAGGCTGTCATGGATGAAGCACAGGCTTTATTTAAAGAATTGCTGAACATTCCTGAAGGCTATTCGGTTTTGTTCGTTGGTGGTGGTGCAAGTATGGAATTCTGCATGGTTCCTTTCAATTTGTTTGAAAAGAAAGCTGCCTATTTAAATACAGGTGTGTGGGCAAAGAAGGCCATGAAGGAAGCCAAACTTTTTGGAGAAGTCGTTGAAGTTGCCTCTTCTGCAGACGCTAACTATACTTTTATTCCAAAGGAATATGAGATTCCTGCAGATGCAGATTATTTCCATATTACAACCAATAACACTATTTACGGAACTGAACTTCGTAAGGATTTGGATTCTCCGGTCACATTGGTAGCCGATATGTCATCTGATATTTTCTCTCGTCCAATTGATGTCAGCAAATATGGTATCATTTATGGTGGAGCCCAGAAGAACCTTTCTATGGCAGGTGTTACCTTTGTTATTGTTAAAAATGAAATATTGGGCAAGGTAAGCCGCCAGATTCCGACTATGCTTGACTACCGCACTCATGTTGAGAAGGGGTCAATGTTTAATACTCCTCCAGTAGTTCCTGTATTCTGTGCATTGCAGAATCTCAAATGGATCAAGGCTCAGGGTGGTGTAGAAGAAATGGAACGCCGCGCTCATGCCCGTGCAGAGTTGTTGTATGCAGAAATCGACAGAAACAAACTTTTCCGTGGTACCGCTGTCAAAGAAGACCGTTCATTGATGAACATCTGTTTCGTCATGAATGATGAATACAAGGAATTGGAAGCTGATTTCTTGAAGTTCGCTTCTGAAAAGGGTATGGTAGGAATTAAGGGTCACCGTTCCGTTGGTGGATTCCGTGCTTCTTGCTACAATGCAATGCCTCTTGAAGGTGTACAGGCTCTCGTTGACTGCATGAAGGAATACGAGTCTTTGCATTAATATAGGTGAGTCTTTGATTTAACTTTTAGAAAGTAAGGGGTTGGGGGTTACGACGCAATTGCAATTCTTAACCCTTACTTGTTTAAAGTTCATTTACATATAACATTATCTTAAAAGTAATACGATGAAAATCTTAATAGCTACCGAAAAACCTTTTGCTGCTGTTGCAGTCAATGGTATTAGAGAAATTGTGGAATCAGCTGGTTACGAATTGCTCCTGTTGGAAAAATATACGGAGAAACAACAGTTGTTGGAGGCTGTAAAAGATGCAGACGCGTTAATTATCCGTTCCGATAAAGTGGACGGTGAAGTGATGGATGCCGCTCCACATCTTAAAATCGTAGTACGTGCAGGTGCTGGTTATGATAATGTAGACTTGGAAGCTGCTACGGCTCATGGTATTGTCGTCATGAATACTCCGGGACAGAATTCTAATGCAGTAGCTGAATTGGTGGTCGGTATGTTGATTTTTGCCATCCGTAATCATTATGATGGTACTTCGGGCACTGAGTTGAAGGGAAAGAAATTGGGTTTGATGGCTTATGGAGCCATCTCTCAAAATGTGGCAAGAATTGCCAAGGGACTTGGAATGGAAATCTCTGCTTTTTCTCCAACAGGACATCCTCAGAAGATTGTCGATGCAGGTTTTAAAGCTTATGACACTGTGGAAGAGTTGTTCGCCAACAATGATATTGTAAGTATCCATATTCCTTCAACTCCCCAAACCAAGAAGAGTATCGGTTATGAATTGATTTCAAAGTTGCCTAAGAAGGCCATTTTGGTAAATACAGCCCGTAAGGATGTCATTGATGAAGAAGGCCTCCTTCGTGCCATGACTGAGCGTGAAGATTTGAGATATGTAACTGATTTGAAAATGGACGCCAACGACGAAGCTGTTGAGAAATTAGGCAAACGCTATTTTGCTACTCCTAAGAAAATGGGAGCACAGACAGCCGAAGCCAATATCAATGCTGGCTTGGCTGCAGCAAAACAAATCATTGAATTCTTGAAAGAGGGTATTACTACCTATCAAGTGAACAAGTAATAGATTTAGAAGCGATTGCCCGTAGAGTTAGTTTTGCGGGCAATTGCTTCCTAACCATATAAAGAATAAATTTATGCCCAGAGTAAAACCATTTCGTGGAGTCCGTCCTCCAGTTGAATTTGTAGAAGAAGTGGAAAGCCGTCCTTACGACGTGCTGAGTTCTGAAGAGGCACGTGCTGAAGCTGCAGGTAATGAGAAATCCTTGTACCATATCAACAAACCAGAAATAAATTTCCCGGAAGGAACAAGTGAATATGATCCTCGAGTATATGAAAGTAGTGCTCAGCAATTTCAGATGTTCCAGGATAAGGGATGGTTGGTTCAAGATAAAGAGGAGAATTATTATTTGTATGCCCAGACAATGGGAGATAAAACACAATATGGTTTTGTCGTTTGTGTGCATGTGCAGGATTATCTGAATGGTGTCATCAAAAAACATGAACTGACACGTAGGGATAAGGAAATAGACCGAATGAAGCACGTGAGGGCTACGAATGCTAATGTAGGTCCTGTTTTTCTAGCATACAGAGAAAGCGAGCCTCTCGCACGTTTGATCAGCAAATATTCTGCGATCACTCCAGAATACGATTTCGTGGCACCTGGTGATGGATTCCGTCATCAGTTTTGGGTAATTTCAGATAAAACGGACTTAGCTACCATCACAGAAGCTTTTGCCGCAATGGATTCTTTATATATCGCGGATGGACATCATCGCTCTGCTGCCGGTGCTTTGGTCGGTGCGGAGAAGGCTGAACAGAATCCTAATAATACGGGAGAAGAAGAGTACAATTTTTATATGGCTGTTTGTTTCCCAGCTGACCAACTGACTATTTTGGATTATAACCGAGTGGTCAAGGATTTGAATGGAATGACAGCGGAAGAGTTCCTGACAGCCTTGCAGCGTAATTTTATTGTAGAGGATAAGGGAGTGTCTCAGTATAAACCTCAGCAGATACATGAGTTTTCATTGTATCTGGAAGGACACTGGTATAGCCTCAAGGCAAAGGAGGGTACCTACGATCCATCGGATCCAATTGGTGTGTTGGATGTAGATATTTCATCACGTTTGATTCTAGACGAGCTGTTAGGCATAAAGGACTTGCGCAGTGACGAAAGAATTGATTTTGTCGGCGGACTGAGAGGAATGACTGAATTGAAGAAGAGGGTGGACACCGGGGAAATGAAGATGGCCCTGGCGCTTTATCCTGTCAGTATGGAACAAATTATGAATATAGCTGATAGCGGAAAGATTATGCCGCCAAAGGCAACTTGGTTTGAACCTAAACTTAGAAGCGGACTTATTATTCATAAGTTGTCTTAATTTCATTCAAGGATTGGGAGTATCAATGCCTCCTTGAATTCTCGATCGCTGTATAGCGTGCTATCTGTTTAGCAGCTATACAGCGATTTTCATGTATACAAAATTTTACCCATGTAACATGGATTTAAAATAGGCTGTAAACAAAATATTTTCTGATGAATAAGCTGGAGCGTTAGGTCGGAGCATTTCCATCCAGTCAAATGTTTTCAGAAAGTTTGTAACGACTGCGATCATTTGTTTTGAAGAAGGAATGAATGCAACCTCTTAAACTTTAAAAAAGTGGATAAAAATATGACAAACAAGTATTCTATCGTCTAGCGTACTTGTTTGTCATATATAATGACGTCCTTTATTGACGTTGTTCCAAAAAGCAGGGTGCGGCGGTTTTATTTCGAATTGTTCTGAAGGGAACGCTTGGACAAAGGCTGCAGTGGCACTATTTTTTTACAGATGTCTTGTTCTTTGAATTCAAAGCTGAATTTATTTTCTTCCAAGTATCCGTTTTGTGCAAATTCGGAGCCATATTGTCTTTCATTTCAATGATGTGCTCCATCTTCTTTACCAAATCATTGGTCATCTCAGAAAGATAGGGGATAAGTCCCTTTCTGCTGGCATGGGCGTTAGGGTTGGTGACAACGTTGAAGGCACGGTTGAATATTTCAACTTCCAGTTCCTTTCCTAATTTCATGGGGTCGCCATCACAATGTACAGCTCCTGCACAGGGACGGATGATTTTTATTTTTCTCGCTTGGAACGCTTTCACATGACTGTTGTTTGGCAGTGTTTTGTTGAAAAGCTGCATGAGTATTTGTGGAGATTCAATTAAAGTGTTGAAAGGCTCTAAAATGATGACATCCATCAACCCGTCATTCATTAAGGCATTCGGTGCTATATATGCATTGTTACCATATTGTGAGGCATTGGCGCAAGCTATGAGAAAAGCCTTGTGAATTTCTCTGCCATGTTCGTCTTCAATTATATAGGTTTCGGGTTTATATCTTATACCTTCCCGTAAAGTTTTATTGGCGTAGGACATAAATCCTCTTTTGCCACTTTCTGCAAATTTCAGACTGACAAAGGCATCGAATCCAAGTCCGCAGGTGCAGAAAAAGGGATGCCCATTTATTTTCCCATAGTCCAAATTGCTGATTGTGTTCTTGTTGATTATTTCGATTGCTTTTTCTACATTCAAAGGAATATGGAGGTGGCGTGCCAGTCCATTACCTGAACCACAAGGTATGACAGCCAAGGCCGTTTTGTTATGAACTACAGAACGGGCCACTTCATTAACTGTGCCGTCTCCGCCCACGGCTGCGACGATGTCGATACCAGCTTTTACGGCCTGCGCAGTTAATTCAGAAGCATGTCCAGCATATTCGGTAAATTTGATTTCATAGTCGAAAATAGTTTTGTCAAGAACCTTTTCTATTGTTTTAATTATATTGGTCTTGTCTTTTGTGCCGGAAATAGGATTAATTATAAATAGAATTCTTGTTTTCATGACCATCAGTTATTGGTGCAAAGATAGGAAAAAATAAAAAATAGGCGATTGGTAAATATTTAAATTATACTCAAATAAAAAAATCATTCTCTAAAATATCAAAGATTAATAAAAAAATGTGTATCTTTGCCAAAATTTTGAATCGAAGTTTTGTCTAATGTAGTGATACTTAGACGATTTCAATGACAAAGATTTATTATGGGTATTTTACAAGACAGATTAGCTAAGTACACTTTACCGCAGGAGTATCAAGCGAAAGGTGTGTATCCTTATTTCCGAGAGATCGAATGCAAACAGGGCACTGAAGTTGAGATGGGCGGACACAAAGTGTTGATGTTCGGCTCCAATGCATATACAGGTTTGCCTGGCGATGAACGTGTTATTGAAGCAGGAGTAAAGGCGTTGAGAAAATACGGCTCCGGCTGTGCGGGTAGCCGCTTTTTAAATGGTACTTTGGATTTGCATGTTCAGTTAGAGAAAGAATTGGCTGAATTTGTAGGGAAAGATGAGGCTTTGTGCTTCTCTACTGGTTTTACTGTAAATTCAGGTGTTATCGCGTGTCTTACAGGTCGTCAGGATTATATCATTTGTGATGACCGTGACCATGCCAGCATTATTGACGGCCGACGTTTGTCGTTGTCTACAAACTTGAAGTACAAGCATAACGACATGGCCGATTTGGAACGCCAATTGCAGAAGTGCGCTCCTGAAGCCGTAAAATTAATCGTCGTTGACGGTGTCTTCTCCATGGAGGGTGACCTTTGTAATCTTCCTGAAATTGTGCGTTTAAAGCATAAATATAATGCAACGATTATGGTTGACGAAGCGCATGGTATTGGTGTGTTTGGTAGAAATGGTCGTGGCGTCTGTGACCACTTTGGTCTGACAGATGAAGTGGATTTGATTATGGGTACATTCTCAAAGTCATTAGCTTCTATTGGCGGATTTATTGCTGCAGACAAGACGATTATCAACTGGTTGCGTCATAATGCTCGTACCTATATCTTCTCTGCATCTAATACACCTGCTGCTACTGCATCAGCTATGGAGGCGCTTCATATTATTCAGAATGAGCCAGAACGTATCGCTGCATTGTGGGAGGTTACTCGTTATGCGTTAAAGTCTTTCCGTGAAGCCGGTTTTGAAATTGGAGAAACCGAATCACCGATTATTCCTTTGTATGTTCGTGATCCGGAAAAGACATTTATTGCGACAGCTCGTGCTTTTGATGAGGGCGTGTTTATCAATCCAGTCATTCCACCAGCTTGTGCGCCTCAGGATACCTTGGTAAGAGTTGCTCTGATGGCTACACACACCAAAGAACAGGTGGATCGCGCAGTTGCAGCGCTGAAAAAGGTCTTTGTTGAATTGGGTATTATAAAGTAATAGTATTTCCAAATACATATCTAAAAGATAACGGAGTAGGGCTTATGCTTTGCTCCGTTTTTTTGTAAATATAAACGATCGGTGGATGCTCAAAATTGCAAATTTCATTGAGTTGGCTTGTATTTTTAGTAATGGTAAAAAAAGTAACTTCATACAGTTTTAAAATATTTTTCTTCCTTTCTCTCGCCATTTTTTTATCCGTCTCTTGTTCTGCTTGGAAGCGTGTCGGCAGTCGTGTAGCCCGCTACACTCCTTTCTCCTAACTTCCCATCAGACGCAAGATTCGAACAAAAAAAATGCCGAACTTATTATTTCACCATTACTTATTTGTATTTTTTCTTTCTTTTAAATGC
>SAMEA104404103__coassemble_555_pt1 | contig 26862 bp, 23 predicted proteins | sample SAMEA104404103__metabat2_high_PE_061 | metagenome-assembled genome bin SAMEA104404103 (sample SAMEA104404103) | Balaenoptera acutorostrata | reverse complement strand
TGTAAAAAATTCGATAGAAGTTGAATATAAGAAAACTATATATAAAATTAATTTTTACTACTTACTTAATATGACAAACCACCCCTCATTCAATTTGTCAACTCTAAATTCTCCTCATCTTAAGATGGGTCCCTAACAAAAGAACGGACACGCAGGCGCCCTCTTTTTGCCCTCTGCCCGCATATTTAGACTGCCAGCTTGTCTTTGCACGTACGCTATATTTTCTTTTTCATTACAAAAGTTTCTGTATTTCACCACCAGTTTTTCCAACTCTCCCTGCCATTTTAATACAAACCTACTTATAAAAGTCAAAATCACGTCGTGATTTATTAAAATCACGTCGTGGCGTAATAAAATCACGACGTGGCGAATTAAAATCACGTCGTGATTTTATATTTATATCTGTAGTTTCAAATTATTTTAGCCCTTTACATTTTAATAGAACAATATACAACAGAAATTTGAAAGAATGTGGATATTAGCACACAGCACAAAAAATGAAACTGGCAGGAGACCTGACTGGCAAAGCATAAGAATACTCCCCTAAACAGGTTGAGTGATAGTCCCCTTAATGACTTTGCCGGTAAAGATGCCACATGAACAGTTTGACGACTCCTACGCATAGAAAGTTTGAACTGGGACGTGCATACAACATTTATCCCCTGCAAGCAAACTGGTTTGCTTGCAGGGGATAAAACAGATTACCCAACACTCAGCAGTGCAGAGAAAGAAAAGGAGCCGTGAAAACCACGGCTCCTTCTACCTATCTAATAAATAAGTTTTATCAAGACTGGAAACGCTTGCTAGCACGCAACAAGTGGCGTAACATGCTGATCAATTCCTGTGCTTCCTGCAATGTATTCAAGTAAAGCAAAGAAACCTTGATGTTGCTGTCCTCATGCTGGATTCGATCTTGCTGGCGATGGCGCATCTGTGAAAGACGAGCCTTCAAGGCATTACCGTCAACCAAAAGGATTTCGTTTTCCTCAAAATTGCTGGTACGAAGTGTTTCCTCTATCTTTTCCATATAACTGCTTACATCGTTGCAAACAGGAATCAGCTCATCAATGTAGCTCTGAGGCAGCGGATTGAAGTTGTTGTCGACATGTTCTTCACAAGGTTCCAACATACGTTTCAGACAGTAGATGATTTGTGAACAGCTGTTGCAACCCAAATGGAACCACGTATTCTTTTCGACAGCCTGCAAGTAATCAATCTTACGCATACCTAAGATTTCCTTACGTCTGTACCGTTTCCAAGTGGACTTCTGGTCAGAGATAGCCGATGAAGCCTGTCTCAATGATTTAATGTTCTCGTGCATCAAGCCTTCCGTAATATTACGGAAAGTCTCTCTGGCGAAACGTACCATGTCACTCTGGGTCTGACCAACATGCTGGCAAAGCATCACCCATGTCTGTGCCTTATCTGTACAACGTACCAGCTGACGGAACAAGGTATCCACATTGTCTGCCTTTTCCTGCTGTTTCTTGAACTTGCGGTTGTTGTTGATCAAGACACAAACCAAGACACAGATAACCAAAATCATGGCAACACCACCACCGGTATGGTTCAAAGTGGCAATGATGAAACTCAAGATGAATGCGGCACCTGCAGTAATAAACCAGCCACCGATCACGGTCATCACACCAGTAATACGATATACCGCAGTCTCTCTACCCCATGCACGGTCGGCCAAAGAGGTACCCATCGCTACCATAAAGGCAACGTAAGTCGTAGACAACGGCAACTGGAAAGTAGTACCTATTACAATCAAAAGACCCGCCAGCACCAAATTGACAGAAGCACGAACCTGGTCGAAAGCAGCACCTTCATCCAAGACAACGCCTTCAGAATCGAAACGAGTATTGATCCAGTCCTTTACAGATTTCGGAACATAACGATTGATGACTGCTGTTGTATTCAATACATTACGAACGGTCTTACGGGCAACTTTTGAGGAACTGAAAACTTCTTCAGTTTCATCCTGACGAGAGAGATTTACAGTGGTCTCAACGACCTTCTGCGCCTTCTTGGAAGTACAGATAGCGGTAGTCATAATAAGTCCCGCACCAATCAAGAACAACTGCTTATGCGGTAAACCGGAAGGACCTACCAAGACATCCATCATATAATTCTCAGCCTCGACTCCGTTACCATTGTTTGTATAATCCAGGAATGATTCCAAACCAGCGAGAGGGGTACCAATAAAGTTCACCAAGTCGTTACCGGCAAAAGCCATGGCCAAGGAGAAGGTACCAAACAAAACTACAATTTGGAAGATATTGACTTTAAGCAAATGGAGAAATTCCATTAATATGGTAAAGATCAGCATGCTGGAGCCTAAAATCAACATTTTATTTGCGTCAATCCATTCTGGAGTCCAGCCTATGGCTGTCAACAGACTGGAGTTTTTCATACCACTCACTAACAAGAAATAAAAAATGGAAGTAATAGAAAAACCGCCGAATATAGCGATAGACCAACGTAAGTGCTTTTTATAATTGAAGGTGAATACTATACGCGTAATCCACATCACCAACAGACCGAAAACAAATGCAATCGCCACTGACAAGAATATGGCAAAAATAACAGATAAAGCCTTATCTGTATTGATCAAATCCGCATAAGTCACGCCGCCGTCCAAAATCTTAGACATTGCCAAAGCCGAGCTACCACCTAAAAGTCCGAAGACCATGGAAACTGTCGTAGAAGTCGGCATACCCAACGTATTGAAAATGTCGAGCAAGATAACGTCTGTTGCGGCAACACCTAGGAATATACACAGGACATCATCCAAAGAATAATAGACTGGATTTAAGATGCCATGTCGTGCGATATCCATCATTCCGCTACTGGTCGAGGCGCCTACAAAAATACCAATAGCTGCAACAATCAAAACTGTTCGAAACTTAGCCGCCTTAGCGCCTACGGCCGGACTTAAAAAGTTAACAGCATCATTTGCAACTCCCACAGAGAGGTCAAATGTTGCTAAAACAAAAAGGAATATCAAAATTCCAAGATAGAATATATCCATGAGATTTATAGATTGTTTTCTTTCTGCAAAGATAAGATATTCTTTAATTTAATACCTAATATTTCTAAAAATTTATTCTTCATGTTGAAAATCCATTCAGCTGCAAACCTCATCATCCAGGGTGGAAAGATATGGAAAGATATGAAGGCCAGCAACCGGAATTCGCGATAATCCGAGCATCTTCAGGCAAGTTGTACTCCCTATTCCATGAGATTTTGTCCGAATCGGGAAGCAACAGGACGAACGAATACGATTACAGTATTCATCTAATGGAATAATATTATCTATTAATTTATAGATAATTAAGCATATGTTTTTTTAACAATACTAGCAATAGGCCGTTGGCAACCACCCGGGAGTCACACATTATTCTATTTGAATACGGTCGAAAAGATTCTATACGACAAAATGTAAGAATGGAACACCAGGCACCCCCACGACATCTGGTGAACGAGCCAACTACACCATCAAATTGGTAACGCAGTCTTCTTGCCGCAACCTATCCAAGAAAGGACATTCCTACCTCCAGAAGTAACCCGCAGACCATTTAAATATATAAATAGGGGCTTTTCTGAAAATAAATATGTATTTTTGCGCTTATAATTTTAAATGATGAAGCAATGCTGACTATCAAACAAATTACAGACGACAAAGAGGCCGTAATCCGCGGCCTGGAGAAAAAGCATTTTAAGGGTGCTCGTGAAGCAATTGAAAATGTATTGGCTGCTGACGAAAAGCGTAAAGCTGCTCAAGCAAAAATGGATGCCTTACTCGCAGAAGTCAAGGTTCAGTCCAAAGCTATCGGCTCCTTAATGAAAGAAGGCAAGAAAGAAGAAGCAGAAGCCGCTAAACAAATGGTAAACGATATCAAGGCACAAACACAAGTCTTTGAAGAAGAAATGAAAGCTGCTACAGAAGAACGTCTGCAGTTGCTCTACACAATTCCAAACTTACCCTATGACATCGTACCAGAAGGTGTGGGTGCTGAAGACAACTTGGTGGTAAAGACAGGTGGACACGATACGGTTCTTCCACAAAACGCACTTCCTCACTGGGAACTGGCCAAGAAATACAATTTGATAGACTTTGACCTGGGTGTCAAGATAACTGGCGCAGGATTCCCTGTATACATTGGTCAGGGAGCTCGCTTGCAGCGCGCACTGATCAACTTCTTCCTGGACGAAGCTCGTGCAGCCGGCTACACAGAAATCATGCCTCCAACAGTTGTAAACGAAGCATCCGGCTATGGTACAGGTCAGTTGCCTGACAAGGAAGGCCAGATGTATCACTGCAACCTGGACGACCTCTACCTCATCCCTACTGCTGAAGTTCCTGTCACCAATATCTATCGCGACGTGATTCTTAACGAAAAGGATCTTCCTATTAAGAATTGCGCTTACACTCAGTGTTTCCGTCGTGAAGCTGGTAGCTATGGTAAGGACGTTCGCGGTCTTAACAGATTGCACGAATTTTCTAAGATTGAAATTGTACGTATCGATACTCCTGAGCACTCAGAACAGTCCCATCAGGAAATGCTGGCTCACGTAGAAGGCTTGCTCCAGAAATTGGAATTGCCTTACCGCATTCTCCGCTTATGTGGTGGTGACATGAGCTTCACTTCTGCCATCTGCTATGACTTCGAAGTTTATAGTGAAGCACAACAGCGCTGGTTGGAAGTAAGTTCTGTATCTAATTTCGATACTTACCAGGCAAACCGCCTACAATGCCGTTACCGCAATGCAGATAAGAAGATTCAGCTCTGCCATACTTTGAATGGTTCAGCATTGGCATTACCTAGAATCGTAGCTGCCCTTCTTGAAGATTTCCAAACTCCAGAAGGCATCCGCATTCCTAAGGCTCTTCAACCATATATGGGTTGTGACATGATCAAGTAATCACATTTACATAAACCAATTAAAGAGGTTCCTCTTTTCCGAAAAACGGAATAAAGAGGAACCTCTTCATTTTACCCTGAAATTAGGATGTAACGGCTATAACGGCCAAAGCCCCATTCGTTCAACAGAAAGAATGAATACAACAGACAAGCCAGTTCCATTCAATAGTTCAGAAATCTTTCGAATTCAAAAAAGTCACTTGGGAATTGAACTTTTATTAAGCATACAACTATATATCCACTTATTCAACTAGTCCAGATCTTCTTAGATAACTATCAGGTTACAACTAGATTACAACAGACCAGAAGATAGATATTGAAGAAAGATCACCACTGCCAACGACCACCACAGAGACCTATGAATGAATCATCCGAAATACCGACTATCTTACAAGAAAACGTCCGGTTTAATTCTTGCACCAAGAACCCAACCGGACGTTTTGTTATATAAAAGTAGCTGATGGATGGTAAAATCATCAACTGTGCAGGGTCACAACCCATCGCTGACCTTTGCAGCCTGCCACTAAATATACGAATAACTTTATCTACGACTCGTAAAGAGAAATTTAGGAACGTGAAACGGCCTTCACTCCTCTGACTGTACGTATCTTCTTTATCAAGGAAGAAAGGACCTGCGTATCATCCACCATGACGGTCAGGATTCCAGAGAACAACCCATCGTTAGAATCGATATTGATACTTCTCAGCATTATTTTCTCTTCCTTTGAAATAATTGAAGTGATATTATTGACAATACCCAAGTCATCCACCCCGACGACATGCAAGGTAATGCAATACTTTCCAGTCCCCTTGCCCGCCCAACGGGCTGGAACGATACGATAACCAAAACGACTTCTCAACGCAGGCGCATTGGGACAATTGCAGCGGTGAATCTTGATACCTCCACTCACTGTCACGAAGCCGAAGACATCGTCACCATAAACAGGATTACAGCACTTTGCCATTTGGAAATCTATACCTTTCAAGTTGCGGTCAATGACTAAAACGTCTTCAGAGCCATGGACAACAGAGCGTAAGTCGTTCTCATTATTATAATTGAACTCCTCAGCAGAACGAATTGCCGCACGTTCGGCCGTACCAGCATCCCGTTTTAAAAGATCCTGATACAAATCAAAGATTTCATTGATATCCAAACGCTCATCAGCCAAATCCTTATAAAATTCAAAGGACTCCTTGTAGCCACTCTTTTTGATCAATTGGTTGACGAGACTCTCGTCCCACTCCAACTTTCGGTTTTTCAATTTACGTTCAAACAACTCGCGCCCCATCACGCTGTCTTTTGCCTGCACATCACGAACTGCTGCACGAATTTTCGAACGAGCGTGAGAAGACACAACAATGTTCAACCATTCAGCACGTGGAGACTGAGTATTGGAGGTCAAGATCTCAACGGTAGAGCCACTCTCCAACTCATAACGAATCGGGACATTTCGTCCATTCACCTTGGCCCCGACACATTTGTTTCCGACACAAGAATGAATAATGTAGGCAAAATCCAAAACTGTTGACTTCGGTGGCAACTTGTACAAATCACCCTTCGGAGTAAACACATACACCTCCCGTTTGTTGGTATCTGTAGACAGACTCTCGGTCAGCAAACTCTCATTGCCTGTTTCAAGGGCACTACGAATGTCAGCGAGCCATGAATCAACTCCACCCCCACTGCTTTTCACCCCCTTATATCTCCAATGGGCTGCCAAACCGTGCTCAGCAATTTCATCCATCCGCTCCGTACGAATTTGGACTTCCACCCATTTATCTTCAGGACCACGAACCGTGATGTGTAAACTTTCATAGCCATTACTCTTGGGCACAGTCAGCCAGTCACGAAGACGCTTCAAATTGGACTCATACTGATCCGTAATCAAAGAAAAGACTTTCCAGCATTGCTCCTTTTCTTTAGCTAACGGCGCATCCAAAATGATACGAATGGCAAACAAATCGTATACCCCGGAGAAACCACACTGCTGTTTCTTCATTTTTTGCCAGATAGAATGGATACTTTTGGTACGTCCTTTCATGTGATAACGTAACCCTTCCTTATCCAACATCTTCCGTATCGGGGCTATAAACCGCTCGATATAGGCATCACGGGATTTTTTTGTAGCATTCAGCTCTTCCTTAATCATATAGTAAGCGTCATGCTCCAGATACTTCAAGGATAAGTCTTCTAACTCACTCTTTAATTTATAAAGGCCTAATTTATGTGCCAAAGGTGCATAAAGGTAAGCAGCTTCAATAGAAAGTTTATACTTGGCATTCTCATTGAGCGTATCTCTCACTCTGCGCATTAAATTGACACATCGAGAGATAAGCAACAAGACAATACGCATGTCTCCCACCTGAGAAACGAGAAGATTTCTGAAATTCTCAGTTTTCATGGCATCCAACTTGACTTCCAGCAAATCGGCAACTCTCATATAGGTAGCGACATTGGAAGCAACTTCCTCGCCAAAAGCAAATCTGACTTTCTCCAATTCCTCTTGGTTGGTCACGATATCTCCCAAGATGCAGGCAATAAATACTTTTCCACGCATACCGATTTCTGAAGAAGCCAGCAGTATGGTCTGCATCCCCACAAGAACTTTGTGAAATCCAAAGTCATTACGCAGGTTGGTTTCAGGCAGAGAATTGGTTATAAAATCGGACAAAGCTTTTGCTTCCGAACGTGTTGGCCGGATATGTTCATTTCGATATATTTCTAACAAACATTTTCTAAATTCCTGTAGCTCATCAATTGTGAATTCGTTGTTTTTCATATCCATAGTTAATTGATTAAGTCTAGGAGAAAATCCCCTCTAATATGTTTGGTTATGTAACATTTTAGTCAACGCCATATATGCGATAGACAAGCCAGCATTCAAAATTCCGAAGGGTTTACCAGAACATGCCCCACAGCCCAATTCGTTTTACAAGAAATCCCATCAAGATGGACATTCCTACCTAATAAGACTTATGGAATGAAAGACACTCTCAAAAGGATTAGAGGAGACTTCCATTTTTTCGAACACTGACTTAACTATTGCAAAGATAACAGAATTAATGAAATAACACTAATCCTACTTTCAATTTTTTAGAGAATTGCTGATAATACTCAACAAAAGGAAATTTTATTCACAGTATTTTCAAACGAAACTATCTTCATTCGCAAAGCATCCATAAACCAGCAAGTGCAACTCTGCCCCATAACACCCAAACAAAATTGAGTGTTGTTTATAAGGAAATCCTCCTCAACATCGCTATCAAAAGATGTTAGAAATACAGGGCAAAAGATATTCTGACAAAACAGAAGATGAAAAGGGAGAATAACGTAAGATATCCCCCAACAAACCATAAAAGTCAAATATAAGTTCACACATCGATAAGCTTGGGACAAATCTATAAAAAAACAGATTGATCCATTTCGGGACCAATCTGTTTCGTATATAAATGAGGTATTATTTATAACACGCCCTGCGCCATCATAGCTCTGGCTACTTTCATAAAACCAGCTACATTCGCACCTTTCACATAGTTTACAGTGCCATCAGGACGCTGTCCAAACTTCACACACTGAGCATGAATGTTTTCCATAATCTGATGCAGACGTTCGTCCACTTCCTTCGCACTCCAACCCAGTTTTTGTGCATTTTGTGTCATTTCCAAACCAGAAACAGAAACACCACCCGCATTGGAAGCCTTACCTGGTGCATAAAGAATCTTTGCATTCAAGAATGCCTCCACAGCCTCTGGAGTAGATGGCATGTTAGCACCTTCACTGACAGCGACACAGCCATTCGCAAGAAGTGCCTGGGCGTCATCGCCATCAAGTTCGTTCTGAGTGGCACAAGGCATCGCAATGTCACACTTTTCGTTCCATGGACGACCACCAGCGACATATTTCACACCATATTCCTCAGCATATTCACGAATTCTACCACGATAGAGATTCTTTAATTCCATTATATAATCCAATTTTTCGCGGTCAATACCATCTGGATCATAAATATAGCCATCAGAATCGGACATGGTCACAACTTTTGCACCCAATTCTATTAATTTTTCTGCGGTATATTGAGCAACATTACCTGAGCCGGAAACAGTAACGACTTTGTCCTTGATATCAATGTTACGGGTCTTCAACATCTCCATCAAGAAGTATACATTGCCATAACCTGTAGCTTCAGGGCGAATCAGAGAACCTCCAAAGTCAATACCTTTACCTGTGAAGGTACCCGTATTTTCTCTAGCCAGTTTCTTATACATACCATACATATAACCAACTTCGCGGCCGCCTACACCTATATCACCTGCAGGTACGTCGGTATCGGGACCGATATGGCGCCACAACTCTGTAACGAAAGCCTGACAAAAGCGCATGACCTCAGCATTGGATTTACCTCTCGGACTGAAATCACTACCACCCTTGGCACCACCCATAGGAAGTGTAGTCAAAGAATTCTTGAAAGTCTGTTCAAATGCCAAGAACTTCAAAATGCCTGGCTTTACGGATGAATGGAAGCGGATGCCCCCCTTGTAAGGACCGATAGCATTGTTGTGCTGCACACGATATCCCATATTGGTTTGAACCTTACCCTTGTCGTCAACCCAAGTGACACGAAATGAAAATATTCTATCAGGAATACATAAACGTTCGATTAAATTGCAATCTTCAAATTCCGGGTGCTCATTATAGGTGTCTTCGATTGTTTCAAGAACCTCTTGTACCGCCTGATAATATTCAGGTTCGCCTGGAAATCGTCTTTTCAGATTTTCAATTACTTCATTAGTTTTCATGTTGCTTATATTTTAACAGATTCAATATTCCTATAGATGTTTCAAAACGGCAACAAAGATACAAAAATGCGACCAAACGTTGCCTTTCAGTCGCATTTTTTTACAAATTTCTATTATTATTTTTCAAATTGGGATAACCAGTCATCTATGAGACGACGCGCCAAACTGACCTTTCCTGGTATTTCCGGCATTTCATCATAACGATACCATCCTCCTTTATTCAATTCAGATCGCTGTATTTTCAATTCTCCGCCAGCATAATCTGCCTTAAAACCAACCATCAAGCCACAGGGATAAGGCCAAGGCTGACTGGCAAAATAACGTAAATTCTTGATTTGGATATGGGTTTCCTCCATCACCTCACGATGAACACATTCTTCCAGGGTCTCCCCTGTCTCAACAAATCCTGCAACCAAGCCCAGATAATCGCCACGGAAATTACGGCTCTGCACAAGCAGAATCTCGTCACCTCGGGAAATTGCCACAATGATTGCTGTAGCCAACTGAGGCCATACTTCTTTTCCACAATTTGTACATCTCTTGGAAATTTCCGTATGCATCTTCATAGGCGCACCACAAACCCCACAAAATTTGGTACAATCATCCCAATACAACAATTCATGTGCTTTGCCAGCCATGAGATATACCTCCGGGGCAAGCACATCAAAAGAAGCCCTCAGCCCCATCATTTTGAATTTTGTATCCAATACGGGTTCACTGATTCTGACAGAACGGCATTTCACCCCATTCAAGTCGGGTAATACCTGTATTCTGTTCCAAACTTCCAATTTTACTGGTGCATCTTCAGATTGCGGCACCTCATTATCTATGGTAAGGAGTAAATCGTCTTTGCAAAAAATAAACCAATACATAGAATCACACCGTTTAAAATAGAAAAGGAGGTTCAAGAATATCCATTCCGAACCTCCTCCATTTAATTATAACATACCGACTAAGCGGTAAGATACTCTTTTAAATTACAAGCCAAGACTTGCCTTTACTGCTGCAACCTTCTTTGCTGCCAATTCACAAGCAGATGAATAATCTGCAGCTGTAGACATCTCACCCTTGACTTCGATATAGAACTTAATCTTAGGTTCAGTACCTGAAGGACGTACACTTACCTTAGTGCCATCTTCAGTATACCACTGCAAAACATTGCTGGTAGCAGGCATATCCAATTCAGATTCCTTACCTTCAGCATCATACTGCTTCAAAGTTTCATAATCCTTGGCGCAGACAACCTTTGAGCCTGCAATTTCAACAGGACGGTTGGTACGGAAGTTTTCCATCATAGCCTTGATTTCTTCAGCACCGCTCTTACCTGGCTTGACAACATTGATAGTCTTATTAACTGACAAACCGTATTCGAGATAGATATCCATCAAAACTTCATACAAAGTCTTGCCCTGGTCCTTAGCCCAAGCACAGATTTCAGCCAACAAAGAACATGCACTGACAGCATCCTTATCGCGAACGAAGTCTTCAGCCAAGAAGCCGTAGCTCTCTTCACCACCACCGATGTATTGGAATTTGCCTTCATCCAAACGAATCTGACGTGCAATCCACTTAAAGCCAGTGTAACAGTCGTACATCTTGATTTCGTTCTTTGCTGCAATAGCCTTAATCAGTTCAGTTGTCACAATAGTCTTGACAATGAATTCGTTACCTACCATCTTACCTTGAGCCTTACGGTTCATGATAATGTAGTAAAGGAAAATCATACAAGTCTGGTTACCATCGATGAGCACCCATTCGCCCTTGTCATTCTTGCAAGCCATACCTACACGGTCTGCATCAGGGTCACTAGCCATGACAATATCTGCGTCGATTTCCTTTGCCAAATTCAACGCCATAGTCAAAGCTTCCGCATTTTCTGGGTTTGGACTGACAACTGTTGGGAAATTACCATCCTTGATCATCTGTTCAGGAACAGTATGAACGTTTTCAAATCCCCACAATTTAAGAGAAGCAGGAATCAACTTCATACCAGTACCATGGATAGGAGTATATACAATCTTCAAATCCTTCTGGCGCTTGATACATTCTGGATCGATGCTCAAAGTATGAACCTTCTTCAAGTAGATATCATCAATGTCCTTGCCAATAATTTCAATCAAAGCAGGATTGCCTTCGAATTTGATATCAGCAACGGTAACCTTGTTAACTTCGTCAATGATGCCTTTGTCATGTGGAGCCAATACCTGTGCGCCATCATCCCAATATGCCTTATAACCATTGTATTCCTTTGGATTGTGGCTGGCAGTCAAGATAATACCACTCTGGCAACCTAAATGACGAATAGCAAAGGACATTTCAGGAGTTGGACGCATATCTTCAAAAAGATATACCTTGATGCCATTCGCAGAGAAGATGTTAGCAGAAGTCTCAGCAAACAAACGGCTGTTGTTACGACAGTCGTGACCTACAACAACAGCAATCTGGTCGAGATCCTTGAAATTCTTATTTAAATAATTAGATAAGCCTTGTGTTGCCGCACCTACAGTATAGATGTTCATACGGTTTGTACCTGGGCCCATGATACCACGAAGACCACCAGTACCAAATTCCAAAGAGCGATAGAAAGATTCAATCAAATCTGTCTTATCTTCTTTCTCTACCATTGCCTTCACAGCTTCCTGAGTTTCCTTGTCATAAAGCGGAGAAGTCATCCATGCCTGAGCTACCTGCTCACACTGCTTGATCAATTCTTGATTTTCCATATTATTATATGTATTATTTTATATTTATATTTCAAATTACTTTTACAAAGATATAGATAAAAATAATACCAAATACTATTTGTATAGAAAATTTATTATTCTACAAGACTCTATTACTTTATACTATTCGGAGAAACACATTGCTTTCTCCAACGGACAAGCCATACAAAAACAATCTGTCACAGGGTTCCCCCGACGTCAAACAAATTATTATAACTTCAATTGCTCGCTCGTCATTTCATTTTATTATGACACTCCATTCTTCTTTATTAAGTCTGAGTCCCCATCTATATCATATTGTTTTGCTAACTTCGCGCCAACATAAAAGCCCCTATGGTAATGAACAATATTAATACAGTCGTTTTCGACTTGGACGGTACGCTGCTGGATACATTGGACGATTTAGCCAATAGCGTGAATTTTGCTTTGTCCAGTCACGGATATCCTCAAAGGAGCAAAGATGAAATCCGCAGTTTTCTAGGTAACGGAATAGAAAGCCTCATGCATAAATCTCTGCCCACAGGAATATCTCAAGAAAATTTTGAAATATCTTTTCAATGTTTCAGAGAACATTATGTCCAACATTGTCTGGATTTAACAAAGCCCTACCCCGGAATCATGCAATTGCTGAAAACGCTTAAAGAAAAGGGCGTTAAGATGGCTATTGTGTCCAATAAATTAGACCCGGCTGTAAAAGAGTTAAATCAACGTTTCTTTTCACAATACATCGATTCTGCAGTAGGAGAAAGTGCAACAGTACGCAGGAAACCTAATCCAGATGCTGTCATCACAGCCTTGCACAACTTGGGAAGTTCCAAGGAAAATGCGGTCTATGTGGGCGATTCGGAAGTGGATATTGAAACGTCAAAGAATGCTGGCATAGCTTGTATTTGTGTCACATGGGGATTTCGTGACAAGGAATTTCTAACTCAGCTGAAACCGGAAATTCTGATAGACAATCCCTCAGAGATTTTACAACACTTACCTTAGTGGATCTTTCATCCTCAAGGATTTTGCAATTCATCAATTGAAAAACGTTCATTCTCGTACTTTGACATACAAGAATGAACGTTTTTTGAATACCTTTATAATAAGCAGCAATGCTTGTCACCTCATTAAATGTTCCATATTAGGAACTACTATTTTCTCACGTTTAAGTTCTATTTTATGTTCTGCTGCTAATGCATTCAACATTTTAGAAACATTCAGCCGGGTTGCAAGCAGTTCATCAGCTAGAACGTTCATACTTATACACAACTCTTTTCTCCCAGCGGGACGCAAACAGCGTGCATTTAAGAATTGAACAAACCGAAGGTTCAAATCATCTGGACAAGCTTTCCATAACTGCCTATGAGCTAACTGAACACGGGTGCTTAACAAGTTCAAATAATTGATTCGAAATGTAGGATAATAAAAAAGAATATCACGGACCGCATCTTTTTCAACACGCAAGACCTGGACATCAGTAGTAGCCTTAAAGGTCCGTGTATAACGAGTGGACAGACCAAACAATGATTCTGGCTGGAGTACCATAGGCAGATTAATCCATTCGGACAATTCATAATCTTTGTGGTCGCTTAATTTTGTCGAGCAGACCTCTCCATTCAGAATAAATGTCAATCCCGTACACATTTCATCTTGCTGCACCAGGACGTTTCCTTTTGATTTATTGTGAAACCCCAGACGGATCCGCTCAGCAATTTCTAAGAAATCACCGCGACCTATACCTTGGAAAAGGGGCAATAACAACAAACGGTCAAAAAAATCATCCTTCATCATAAGACACCACTCTTACTTTTTCATATAACCGGTCATACCTGGAGAAGCCCAAGTTGACAAAGAATCATTCTCGCCGGAAAAGATGAGGTAAGCTGACAATTCCGGATGCGCAGACAGAAATTCCTGAGTTTTTTCAACCCCCATTACCATAAAGGCGGTAGCATAGGCATCGGCTGTGGCACAATCTTTTGCCAAAACAGTAGCAGACAGCAAGGAGTGCTGCACCGGATAACCGGTGTGACTGTCAATAGTGTGTGCATATCTTTTACCATTCTTATAATAGAATCTGCGGTAATTACCACTCGTAGCCATCGCCATATCAGTCACATCCAACAATATTTTAGAGTGAACGGTTTTATCTTGATTTTCTTGTGGTCGAGTCACTTCTATGGTCCACTTTTTCCCACGTGGGTTTTGACCTTTCACGACTATTTCTCCTCCGATTTCTACAAGATAATTTTTAACACCCAGACTATCAAACAAACGGGCAACACAATCCACGCCATATCCTTTGGCAACGGCACTAAAATCCATCATAATCCGCGGATCACTTTTTACAATGACTCCGTCTTTGATAGAAACTTTATCATAGCCCACAAAGTTCATGATACTGTCAACTTGTTCTGTAGAAACCGTATCCGCATTTTTAAATCCAAATCCCCAGGCGTTTACCAAAGGTGCCACTGTTACGTCAAAGGCTCCACTGGTCTGTTTGGAAATCTCGTTGGACAATAAAAACACATTTGTCAACAAAGAGTCGGCATGGTTATCCAAATTAGAATTGATTTTGGTTATCACACTCTCACTATTAAACATTGACAATGATTGATCAACTTCACGCAATTTGTATAATATCAAGGAGTCGACAGCTTCAGTATGCTCATATTTCACCTTATAATAAGTACCAAAGATTTTTCCCGAGCTTTCTCTAAATGACAACTTGTCCCTGTTGCCAAAAAGAATCCAACCGGTTCCTACAATCAAAAAGACAAGAAATAAAATCTGCCAGACAGATAGTTTTTTATTTTTAGTATTCATCACCAACCTAAATGTTGCATTAAAATTTTTAATCCGATAAGAATGAGAATGGCTCCACCAATTTGTTCAGCAGGCCAATTCAAACGGTGTCCGATTTTCACTCCGATATATTTTCCAAAAAAACTTAAAACGAAAGACGTCATTCCAATCAAGAAGACAGGAAACCAAACCCATGAGAAAGATCTGATTCCCATTCCGACAAATGAACATCCAACCGCTAAGGCATCAATACTGGTAGCTACAGAAAGTAATAACAACACCGATATCTTTGACGGATTGAAATGCTGATTTTTGTTAGGACGGAATCCCTCCCAAATCATTTTAGCCCCCAATAGCAGCAGGATAGAAAATGCGACCCAATGGTCGTACGCTTGAATCACACCACTGAAGCCATCCGTAATCAGCCAACCTAACAGCGCCATCACCCCCTGAAACAATCCAAAAAGGAAAGACATCGCCCAGACTTGTCCTCCCATCCGTCGTTGGATGATGCCACAAGTAATGCTTACAGTAAAACAATCTAAACCTAAGGCGATGGCAATTAAAGAAATTTCAACAATTGTCATGATTTCTTTATTATATGTCAAAAGTTACATTAAAGGTACCTCCTAATGCAGTACTTCCACTCTTTCCATAACCAGGAATGTACCAAGAATTGCCTAATGAAGACTTCTTCTCATGAGTTTGGAAGCGATATCTGAAACTCCAACCTAAATGCAAGAAACGCCATACACGGGCCTCCAAGCCAAAAACTAGTTCCATCCACTGCGCATTTGAAGAGACATCAGTAAAATGGAATGGCGTTTCTGTACCATAGACAGGATCAACAATAGCCGGACCATCAACATCATACTTAAATGAAGTGAAAGCATAACGCAAACCACCAAAAATTCTATTTTTGGAGAGTTTGTCCTTCATAAAGTTATAATCACATCCTATTTTAAAATACGGCGCATGGGTTTTATAATGCAACTCTGAAGTTTCGTCTGTATGGTCGCTGACACCCCATCCTATTTCTACAATTGGAAAGAATTTTTCTTTAAGATGCACACGGAACGCACCTTCCCATTGGCCATAAGGTGAGACAGCCGCCATCACTGCTCCGACAACGTCCGCAGAAACAGACATACCGGAAAGAAGAGGTATTGCCTTTTGTCTCATTGCCTTTGCAGCAGCCTCACGAGAGTCAAACTGGATACCGCGTACACGTGAAGGAGCATTCAAGGTGTCTTTTTGATCAGACTGGGCACATAAAGGCAGCGTGGCACTACTGAACAGTAGAACGAAGATATATTTTGAGATTTTCAACATCGTCATAATTTACTATTGAACGAACAATTTCCACTTTGTCAAAAGTCAATGGCATTTCTGCCAGAGAATGAGAACTCCATCGCACCTCTTTCAAAGTGTGGAACAAGGCTGCCGGACAGTCTACAGATTCAAAATGAGGCTGGTCTGTATAAGTCAGGAAAAGAGAATCTACTGCGAACTGTCCCTCTAAGTTACTAAAATTGAACAATAAAGTATCAGTACCCACCCCATGTCGCAAAGGGAGCTCAAAAGACGATATGTCCTGTAGTTTATTAAGCAAGACATGTTCGCCGTCAGCAGAAGTAATTGTAAGTTCCGAATTTAATTTCAGAGAACTACCATCTTCTGCATGATACAAACCACTGGTCATCACCACGATATTATCTAAAGGACAATCTATATTTGTACAGGCCGACAACGCTAATAATAAAGGATAAAATATTTTCCTCATAAACTCATCTTGGCTTTTTTGAAAAAAGTCTATGCCCACCATAACAATATGTCGGCAGGCATAGACGACTTAATTCATATAATCTCTTCCGAAGAATAATTAAATTTCCTTTTCTATCTGATAATCGTTACGACCCTGTGAATTACGGCTCACCAATTCTCCTAAGAAACCGGCAAGGAATAACTGGGTACCTAAAATCATCATGGTCAAGGCAATATAGAAATAAGGTGAACTGGTAACCAATGGGGCTGGAACACCCTTACATATTGCGATTAATTTGATAGCACCCACCACGACTACAGCGATAAAACCGACGAAGAACATCAAGGTGCCCAAGAAACCAAATACATGCATCGGCTTCTTACCAAAGCTGTTCAAGAACCACAAAGATAACAAGTCCAGATAGCCGTTGACAAATCGATTTAAACCTCCAAACTTAGTATGACCAAACTTACGAGCCTGATGATGTACAACTTTTTCTGCGATTCGGTCAAAACCGGCATTTTTTGCCAGATAAGGAATATAGCGGTGCATTTCGCCATAGACCTCAATATTTTTGACAACCTCTTTGCGATAAGCCTTCAAACCACAGTTGAAGTCATGAAGATTTGGAATACCACTGACCTTACGGGCGGTCGCATTAAACAATTTTGTCGGAATTGTCTTTGACAAAGGGTCATAGCGTTTCTGCTTGTAACCTGATACGAGGTCAAACCCATCTTCTGTAATCATTCTATAAAGTTCAGGAATCTCATCAGGTGAATCCTGCAAATCGGCGTCCATTGTAATGACCACATCACCTTGAGCAGCACGGAAGCCACAGAACAATGCTGGAGATTTTCCGTAATTACGGCGGAACTTGATTCCATGAACATTAGTGTCCTCTCCTGCCAACTTTTCTATTACCTTCCAACTATTGTCAGTGCTACCATCATTTACAAAAATAATTTCATAGGTAAACTGGTTAGCTGCCATGACACGCTTTATCCAAGCATACAACTCGGGCAAACTTTCATCCTCATTAAAAAGAGGAATAACCACAGATATATTGGGTGTTGTATCCATTTTATGAAAAACAAATTAATTCTGTTATACTTCTATTCTTATTTTTGAGGGATAATCCAATTCGGACTTTTCTTCGCAATCAGTCCTACAATCGCAGAGACGACTGGCGCAGTAAAAATCGTGATATAAATAAAAAATCCCGCATAAGCGCTAGCTCCAAAAGAACGCATAGTGTTTACGAACTTCTGTACACTACCGTATTCGTTCATCATCAAATCCCATGTTCCTGACTGGCGCATTTGATTCACGAACTCAGGACGCGACATCATATTTTCAATCTGGTTAAATATATAACCATTATCAAAATAAGCCAGATACACGTAAGTGCCTAAGGCAATCCACAAAGTGGCATATACGCCCATCAAAAAGGTAAAACCGAAACCACGTCCGAAAGTAAATCCTAATTCAGGAATCATCACTTTTCGACGGAAACAAATGGTCAAGTAACCTGCCAGAACAGGAGAACACACGAGCAGCAAGTCACATAATACCGAGAGAATGGGTAATCTGAAGGATAAGACATAACATGCCAACCCACACAGACTCCACAAGCCCAAAATGATACCATACTGCATTGCATAACCATTGGTTTGGTTAAAGGTATTCTGTTTATCTTCCATATTCAAAATTATTATGTGCAAAGATAAAGATAAAAACTGAGAAGATGTTTTGATTTTAAATCAAAATATAGTAAAACAAAGCATGCAGTCTGTACTATTTCAAATTATTCAGAAAACTTTCTGCAGCCAACAAGGTATCCTGTTTTCCAACATCCAACAATCGTAAGTTCGGACGGAAATCGGCTTTTATTTTAACCTTGTCACAAACATTCAAATAAAAATCCATAATTGGAAACTTTTCAGGAAACACATCCATCCAGGTTGATAATTTTGGAGAGAACAAATGTATCCCGGAAAATGCATATCGCTTGCAGCTTGCCACATCCAAATCAGAATAAGGGCTACGAACCTCTCCCGTCCGGATATTAGTCCAACCAACCAAGAAATCATCCTGGTCAAACAACAAATAGCGTGAAGTCTCTCTATTGCTGACTAATAAAGTGGCATCATTATTTTTGTTTCTGGAATAGAAGTCCCGAAGATCGGCATTGCTTAATATATCAACATTGTGTATTAATACAGGAGTCTCCTGCTCCGAGAATAACGACAAGGCACGCTTCAAGCCGCCCCCGGTATCCAATAATTCTGATGACTCATCCGAGATTTTCACGGGGCAAGCAATAGAATGCTCATCCAAATAGGAAATAATCTGAGAGGCAAAATGATGTACATTTACAACAATTTCGTCAGCTCCAGACTCTATTAACGTATCTATGGTCCGTGCCAACAAAGGTTGATCACCGACCTTCACTAAAGCTTTTGGCTTCGTATCGGTCAGGGGCTTCAAACGGGTCCCCATGCCGGCTGCGAAAATCATGGCTTTCATGCTGTTCTATTATTAAAACTAGAATGGGCAGCACAAAAAAATTTGCACGGCCCATTTTTAGTCTTGTTATTTTTTAAATCTACTATAAATAACGGTCATCTTCAAAGTTTGAGATGTACCTCCTTCAAGTTTGACACTGTTTAAGCCCATGGAATGTCTTACCTGCAATAGCTTCTTGGTAACATATCCATATATATCAGTGCTCGTTGTGTACTCAGCCTTTACTGGTATCAATAAGACTTTGTTCCAGTCAGGATGAGCCGCCTCCCAAGCTTTGTACTTTTCGTTTCGAACTTCTTCTTTGTCAGTAGGAAGTATTCCAGCTCCCTTCTCACGTTCAATTTTCATGACAGTAACCATCTGCCCGATATTGGCAAAAGAGTAAGAATTGGTCATTTCATTGAAAGAAGTCAAATAGGAATCATCCATATCTGGCAACCGGTTTTCCTCAAAGAATTTGGAAGCTATCTGCTTTCTTACCATCAACAAATCTGCCGGCGGATTGAGTTTGAAATCACTTGTGCTTTGATCTCTGTGCTTTCTAAAAGAAATCTTGGCCGCGTTGATTGTATCTGACGCATGTACCCCACTGACTACATCTGCCACAGGCAAGGTCACCTCAGTAAAGATACCCGTTGGTGTTTTCAGATAGGTGTAACCATTATTCTCGTCCAGCATTCCTTCCGGAATTTTATTTTCCACCCGAGTGTTTTGCAACACCTCTTCAGTGGCAGCCATACGTTGCATACCATCCACAATAGTATCTCTTCCTGCAGCATTCGTTGTCTTATATCTGAAATAGACATTCATGGCAGAAACGTCAGCATTGAGCATGGCTCCCACACTTCCTTCTGTGTGGAAATAAAATCCAGCACAAACATGATGTATGAAATTATGACTGTTTTTGAAGAAATTTGGGTTCTCATAATATTTATTCATGATATAAGAACCAAATTTTGCCGGCAAACGGACCACCACACTACGATAGTACTGGCTACCGTTGGTTTCGTTATCCGGACGTGTCAAATCCTTGATGGCAAAAGCCATAGAAGTTTTCAATCCCTTATCAGACACATAATAAGAAGGTTCCAAATTAGAATAATAAGGAACATTCTCCTTCATCACCTTTGCCGTATCAAGTTCGTCGACAAAGAGTTTCATTGTCTTTAAAGAATCGCCATAATACCGGTCGAACGAAATACGGATGTCGCACGAATCGGCCATCACCCTACCGTTCTCGTCAAGTATCATTCTATCTATAGCCGGCAGCTTGTAATTTTCCATAACATGGAATTGCGCCAAGAATCCACAAGTGGTCATGGCACGCGTTTCCGGATCAATTATACTACCTAAATAGCAATCATTTGTGTTTGCTAAAACAGAATCAACCTTGATTGATTTTGAATAAACATGGAATTCAGCATGTGAGGTAGAGACGTCGTCTTGACCTGGCATGATATTCGAACCGATAAAAGAGGTATCGTCATCGCAAGAAGCAAAAACAGCCAAGCCCATCAAAATGGGAGACGCTACATAGCGGAACATCTTTTTCACTGTTGAAAATTTATATAAATTAAAAATAAAGGAATCCTATAAACTCCAAAGCTTATAAGATTCCCTGTAATTATTCTTCGCCGCCAAACACGCGATCGTAGAAATCACCAAAGATCTCTGCTTTATTTTCTTCGCCAGAATATGGCAAAGTAGGAATGCCCATTTCGTTCGCGAAATCCAACAAGCCGGTCTGTCCGTCAGCTTCGCCCTGTGCATAGCCATCAGAGAAAGCTACCGCCAGACGTCCCAGCGCATCGGGTTGGGTCAAGTCTATATTTTTATCCTTCAACAAATCTGCCGTAGCATCACGGAACGCCAAAGACTCTGCAAAGCGGCAATTCGGATCGATGGCAGGCATTTCATTGTAACCCGAGAACACCACCTTGGCATTTGCAAATGGAGGTTCTTCACGATAAGCCGTCTTTATATAAAGAGGAGCAAAGGCAGACATCCAACCCTGGCAATGAATCACGTCTGGAGTCCAGCGAAGTTTCTTTACCGTCTCCAATACGCCACGAGCATAGAAGACCGCTCTCTCTACATTATCCGAATACGGATTTCCATCTTCATCATTCATCATTTGACGCTTATGGAAGTAATCGTCATTGTCAATAAAGTACACCTGCATACGAGCAGCCTGAATACTGGCAACCTTGATAATCAATGGGTGGTCCGTATCATCAATAATAATGTTCATACCAGACAAACGAATAACTTCGTGCAACTGGTTGCGTCTTTCGTTAATGACACCCCAGCGAGGCATGAACGTACGGATTTCATGACTGCTTTCCTGGATGGCATGAGGTAAATATCTGCCTGCATTGGCCATCGCAGTTTCAGGAACATAAGGAGTAATTTCTTGAGTGATAAATAATATCTTTTTTGCCTTCATTCTTTTATTTTGCTGAATTTTTGCTTGCAAAGGTACGAAAAAAATCCGGATTTTGCTATATAAACCCCATCCATAACACCCCCTTATGTTAAAAAAAGCATTTTTATACCTTCATTATAGGTCTTATGTGATAATAATTCTGTTATTTTGCACGCTCATACATTAAAGAAATTGAATATGATTGTCATTTCTACAGTAAAGGAACTAGAAAAGGCCCTCGGCGAAATCAGAGCTGAAGGCAAAACTATTGGACTTGTTCCCACCATGGGAGCATTACATGCCGGACACGCTTCATTGGTAAAGCGTAGTGTTCAAGAAAATAATTTGACAGTGGTCAGCGTTTTTGTTAATCCTACACAATTTAATGACAAGAACGACCTCAAGAACTATCCGCGCACCCTTGACGCAGATTGCAAATTGCTTGAAAACCTCGGAGCAAATATCGTATTCGCTCCTACCGTCGACGAAATATACCCAGAACCTGATACAAGAGCATTCAGCTACCCTCCAATCGATACAGTGATGGAAGGCGCCCGCCGTCCGGGTCATTTCAATGGCGTTTGTCAGATTGTCAGCAAATTATTTTATTATACCCAACCTACACGCGCCTACTTCGGAGAGAAGGACTTCCAGCAGATAGCTGTCATCCGTGCAATGGTCAAAGACTTGAAATTTGATCTGGAACTTTGCCCATGCCCTATTGTCAGAGAGGAAAGCGGATTGGCACTGAGCAGCCGCAACTCACTTTTGAAGCCAGAAGAAAAGGATTTGGCTGTCAATATATCAAAGACCCTTTTCAGCAGCGTCGACTACGCCAAGACACACTCCGTTTCTGAAACACACGACTTTGTTGTCGACACCATCAACAGCCACGAAGGTCTTGAAGTTGAATATTACCAAATTGTTAACGGCATCACATTACAACCTGTCGATTCATGGGAAGACACCGACTATATTGTTGGATGTATAACCGTATATTGTGGCGGCATCCCAGTACGTTTGATCGACAATATTAAATACAAAGGTTAATCAATATGTTTCTTCATCTTTTAAAAGGAAAAATCCATTGTGCCCATGTCACTGAGGCGAACTTACACTATATGGGTAGTATCACCATTGACGAAGATTTAATGGACGCAGCAGGACTTTTGCCCAATGAACAAGTTCACGTAGTAAATAACTGCAATGGCGAACGCATCGAAACCTACATTATACGCGGCCCACGCGGCAGCGGATGCATCTGTCTGAATGGTGCAGCGGCTAGAAAATTCCAGGTAGGTGACGAAGTAATCATTATGGCTTACGCCACCATGACACCTGAAGAAGCCAAAGACTTCAAACCTTCTGTGATCTTCCCTGACGAAGAAAACCATATTTAAAAGCAACTACGAAAAGCTGTACCGGGAAAATGATGGTACATATATTTTCAACACTCCTAGAATGGATAAACGACGCCACAAAACTCATCGCTCCACAGCGATGTGTCATTTGCGGGCGTCGTTTGCGTTCTGACGAAAAGCATATCTGTTTTTCTTGTTATGCACGTTTGCCTTTTACCAACATCAGAGGGGAAAAAGGCAACAAAATAGAAAAGCTGTTTTGGGGACAATTTCCCATAGCCAGAGCCAACGCCTTTCTTAAATACTCCCCACATTCGGATACGAGCCGGATTTTTCTACAATTAAAATACGGCAACAGGCCACAAGTCGGTTATATTTTCGGCAGATATATGGCCAACGATATCATAGAGACTGATTTCTTTGAGACTATCGACTGTATCATACCACTCCCCTTGGCAAAAAAGAGATTGAAAGAACGGGGATACAACCAAAGCGAAGCGATATCAAAAGGTATCAGTGACGTTACCGGGATTCCACTTGATACGCATTCTGTGATTCGTGCGATAGCTAATCAGACACAAACCCGGCTTCACGCTGAGGAAAGAAAAGCTAACGTAAAAAATATTTTTGCCCTTACCCCCGACCACACTTTAAACGGAAAACACGTATTACTCGTTGACGATATTCTGACAACGGGTGCAACTCTTTTATCTTGTGCGCAAGAGATAGCCAGAGCCGAACATGTCACAATAAGCATCATGGTTCTGGGTCTGGCCGGATCTCATTTTGCGATACAAAGAGATACTGATGAGAACAAAAAAGAATGAAGTCTGACGCCTCCTTCATTTTGTCTGCGGCAGATTTTGCAGATTATATCATAAAAACGAGAAGAGTCCGGTCATAAATAGATGGTTGTTTGATAGAAAAAACTATCTTTGCGATGTTTTATAACCCTAATTAGAAAACATAGCAATCACATGAACACAAGTATCCATCGTACACTGAGACACTTTGGAAATAGAATGATTATTCTGCTTTCTCTTTTCGTCGGTCTGGCGACAAACCTGCATGCACAAACACAACGCCCAAAAGTCGGATTAGTGTTAAGCGGAGGTGGTGCCAAAGGAGTCGCCCATATCGGCGTACTCAAAGTTCTCGAAGAAGCTGGCATCCCTATCGACTATATATGCGGAACCAGTATGGGAGCCATTGTCGGCGGTTTGTATTCGGTAGGATACAATGCTGCAGAACTCGACAGTATTGTACGTGCGCAAGACTGGATGTTTCTCTTCAGCGACCGCATTGACAGAACACACCGCTCGTTCCAGTCCAAAATACAACATGATATTTATCTGTTGTCCGTCCCGTTCAATCATAACCAGAAACTGAAAATCACCCAACCTACCGGGATTATGAAGGGACAGAGCATCTTGAATAAATTTTCTGATCTCACCTTGGGATACCATGATGTCAACTCTTTCGATGAACTGCCCATCCCTTTTTCTTGTGTCGCAGCGGACCTTATCAGCGGAAAAGAAGTCATCATGCGCCAGGGAAGTTTGCCCCTGGCCATGCGTACCAGCATGTCGGTTCCAGGATTCTTTGAACCTGTATGCAAAGACAGCATGGTGATGATTGACGGCGGAGTGCTCAACAATTTCCCTGTTGACGTGGTCAAGGAAATGGGTGCTGATATCGTTATTGGTGTGGACCTCAGCTGTGCGGAAATAGAGGAACCCAAATACAAGTCGCTGCTTGACATCGCCAACCGGATCGCTTTTTTATCAGGTGAGGAGAAATATGCAAAAAACAAGAAACTGGTGGACTTGTACATCAATCCGGAACTAAAAGGGTTTGAGTCTGTTGACTTTAAGCCAACGGCAATCGACACCATGATTTCCATGGGAGAAGTGGCTGGTAGAAAATCGTGGAATAAAATTATAAAACTCAAGAAAAAGCTGCATCTGAATAAAGCTTATACCCATCCTTCACGAAAATTCACTCCCACGACCGATTCATTACACATCAACACCATGCACATATACGGTCTGGCCTCCTATGATGAAGACTGGTTGAAAAAGAAAGTGGGATTCAAGGAAAACAGCATTTTCATGTACTCAGATATAGAAAAGATTCTTTGGACATTGCAAGGGCTTGGCCTTTTTAAAACTGTTTCCTACAAAGTGGTGAAAAATGAGAAGAAGGAAAATAGCTTGAATATCTTCGTAGAGGAAAATGCAAGAGGCAGCATCAACATCGGAATGCATCTGGACACCGAGGACGTCGCATCAGCTCTGATACAAGCTAAAATCGGTTTTGGCGAAAAGAACCAGCACAGACTCTCCGCCACTACAAAAATCAATCAGAACCCGTGGTTGAATCTTCAATACAATCGCAACAATCTGAAGCTACGAAGTTTGGGATTGACTTATAATCTTTCTTACAAAGATTTCAGACTGATGAAATATGGGGAACGGCTCTACAATATCAATTACCTGAGGAATCATTTTAGAGTCAGTTTCAGAGACTATTCGTTTAAAAATTTCCGATACGAAACTGGTGTGCACTATGAAATTTTCAGTAACGTTTCGGATATGTTCACGCCGAACTACGAACAATATAATGGAACCGATGAGGACTATCTAGCTACTTATTTCCGTATTGATTACGACACTACCGACGACAGAGAGACGCCCACGAAAGGTGTGAAATTCACTACGAACTTTGAAGTGTACGGGAATGACATTCTGAATAGCAAAAAAAGATGCTTTGGTGCAGCTTCGTTCAATGTGGAAGGTGCCATACCTTTATCACAGCGTTTCTCCTTATTGCCAAGTCTGTTCGGCAGAATCCTCATTGGCAAAAACATTCCTGGCTACTACAGGAATTATATTGGAGGAGAATACGACTATAGATATCTCATAGGGCAATACGCATTTTATGGAGCGCACTTTACAGAAATTATGGACAACACCATGATTGCCACACGTTGGAGTTTGAGATATAAAATTTCAAAGAATCATTATTTATCCGGAATTACCAACTTTGTATTAAATAGTCACTATTTCAAAAATTTATTTGAGGAGCACAACTATATAGGTGGAGCCATAAAATATACTTACAACAGTATGATTGGACCTATCAGTGCGAGCATAGATTATTCCAATCGATCCAAAGAATTCGGATTCTTTGCAGGAATCGGATATTTCTTCTAATAGGGATTCAAACTCAAACAGACTATCCATATAAGGCATATATATTCAACCAGGTCTGAGATAAAACAAAATATCTCGGACCTGGTTGATTTTATATCAGAGAGAATACACAGGGATAAGGGATTCAAAAATTCATTCGGATAAGATTCCTTAGACTGATAAAGTGTTACGAATGACTTCATAAATAAACCAAGAGTGAATCTTCAATCTGAAATTCTAAGTAATGGTGAAATAATAAGTTCGGCAATTTTTTGTTCGAATCTTGCAGCTGATGGGAAGCTAGGAGAAAGGAGTGTAGCGGGCTACACGACTGCCGACGCGCT
>SAMEA104404103__coassemble_519_pt1 | contig 27774 bp, 22 predicted proteins | sample SAMEA104404103__metabat2_high_PE_061 | metagenome-assembled genome bin SAMEA104404103 (sample SAMEA104404103) | Balaenoptera acutorostrata | reverse complement strand
GCAAAAAAGCGAGGCCGCAATCATATTCATTATGGATATAAAACGGCACTTAAGAAACTTGAATAATAAAGAAGTCCATACGGATCATGTACTTTTTTCCATGAGCCGCAGACTTTTCCCATAAGCCGTGAAATAGATTCCACAAGCAATAAACTAGCGCTTAGAATAAGAATAAAAGGAAATGTGCACTCTTTTGACAAAAAGAAAAACAGACAGAAATAAAAATACCCTGCAATACAAATAAGAAGATCAACACAATCGCACCAGTATCTTATAGAAAGAGAAGATTTTGAAGAACGTAAAAAAACGAAACTTCCGGCTGAAATGAATCGATTCATATCCAGTCGGAAGTTTCGTTGTGAAGTAAGCAGTCAAAATTAATTTTACGTTTTGTTTTATCGACTTCTGTTGTTTTTTATTGGTGATTCGTCTACATATATGTCATTCACTTAGCCCGCTAAGCTTCTTCCTTATAAGTTAAAAATCTCCGATATAATGTCGATGAATTTCAACCCTACTTAGATTTCTATATTTATTCAAAAGTAGCAGCATGTACCAACTCGCTCAGAGAAGGATGTGCATGAACCATCGTCTGCAAGTCGTCCAAAGAAAGCTGGGCATGCATTGCCAATGCCAATTCATGAATTAAATCGGCCGCATGAGCACCCAACAAGTGAGCTCCTATGATGTGCTTGTCATTGTCCACTAAAATTTTGACCAAGCCATCGGAACTTCCCATCGCCAGAGATTTCCCATTTGCCCGATAAAAAGACTTGTGTACCACATATTCTATTCCGTTTGCCTTGGCAGTTTCTTCAGTGAGTCCCACCGTAGCAACTTCCGGAACAGTAAATACAGCAGCAGGGATGAGTTGTAAATCGGGACGAGGCCCCTTTCCCAACAAATGCGAAAGAGCGACTCTTCCCTGTGCCGTAGCTGCATGAGCCAGCGGACAGAGACCGTTCACATCTCCAATGGCATAAATACCTTTCACATTCGTCTGCATATCTTCATTTACCGTAATGCCTCGGGAGGTAAATTCCACACCAGCATTTTCCAAATTGAGATTTTGCAAACAAGGTTTACGGCCTACAGCCATCAAGACCACGTCTGCTTCCACACAACCGGATTTCCCCGCCATATCAAAACAGACCTCACATCCACCATCTGTAGATTTGATTTCCTGCACTGCCGCTCCCACATGGAAAGTAATACCACGACGTTTCAGAGAAGTCCGCAGGCGTTTGGCAATGTCACGGTCAAAGGCAGGTAAAACTTCTTTCGCATATTCCACCACTGTCACCTGACTGCCAAAAGAGGTGAATATGGAAGCAAATTCCAATCCGATGACCCCACCGCCAATCACGCACAAACGGGCAGGAACAGACGACCTGCTCAACATTTCGCGCGCCGTGACTACCCGTTCGTTATCGGTTCCCGGTATGGGCAGGAATTTAGCTTCCGAACCTGTGGCAATAATGATATGGGGAGCATGATAAACCTGGTCTCCTACCGCCACTTCATGTTCGTTCACAAAATGGGCCGTACCTTCCACCTGGGTGATCAACGGGGACTTCAAAAGCGAAGCTACACCGGAGGACAGTTGAGCCACCACCTCCTCCTTTCTTCGGAGAACGGCAGCATAATCAAAACGGACCTCATCTGTATGGACCCCATAAAGAGCAGACTCACGAATGGTGTCGATTACTTCCGCATTACGGCAAAAACACTTCGTAGGAATACACCCTTCGTTCAGACAGGTTCCACCCAGATGCGTGGACTCTATCAACACAGTCTGCACCCCTTCCTGCGCGGCAGCTATAGCTGTCTCGTAACCACCGGGGCCTGCACCTATTATAATTAAATCAGCATTCACAATACTTACAATTAAGATGTACTACAATGTCTTATAAGTAAACTTCGCATCTTTGACCGCCTTCACATCGTCCAGTCTGCGAATCGGCGTATGCATAGGCGCTTGCTTGAGCCATTCACGATGGTCGCGGGCTTCCACGGCAATTTGTTTCATCACCTCGATGAACGCATCGAGTGTATCTTTGCTCTCTGTCTCTGTCGGCTCTATCATTAGAGCTTCATGGAAGAGCAACGGAAAATAAATCGTCGGCGCATGATAACCATAATCCAACAGACGCTTGGCTACATCCAATGTTGTAACATGTTCCAGATCGTGATGGTCACCACCATATTCTTCGCGCAATCCGTCAAAGACAAATTCATGTTTACACAATCCCTCTATAGGCAGTTTGAAATACTCCTTCAGATTCTCCTTGATATAATTGGCATTCAAAACTGAAAGTTGTCCGGCAAGATGTACATTTTCCTTGCCCAAAGTAAGCAAATAAGCATAGGCCCTCACGATGATTCCGAAATTACTCAGATGGAAAGAGATGGAGCCCAAAGAATCAGGATGATTCCGCAAGCCATATAGGCCGTCCTCCTTCTTCACTACCTGCGGATTGGGCAGCAAGGTTTCCAGACCTTCGCGCACACCCACCGGTCCGTTGCCTGGTCCGCCGCCACCATGAGGAGTGGAGAATGTCTTATGGATATTGATATGCATGACGTCAAATCCCATATCTCCCGGACGGCAAACTCCCAACATTGGATTGAGGTTTGCTCCATCATAATACATCAACGCTCCGCATTCATGGACAAGACGGGTAATCTCAGGAATGTTACGTTCAAACAATCCCAGCGTATTCGGATTGGTCATCATCATGGCAGCCACATCGTCTCCGAGCAATGGTTTTAAATCCTCCACATCAACGGTGCCATCCTCACGGCTCTTGACTTCCACCACCGTGAGTCCACAGACTGCAGCAGAAGCCGGATTCGTACCATGCGCCGAATTCGGAATAATCACCTTTGTTCGTTTCATATCCCCCCTGAGTTCATGGTAACGACGGATGACCATCAGTCCCGTCAACTCTCCATGGGCCCCGGCATAAGGATTCAGAGTGAATGCCGACATACCCGAAATGGTAGCCAGACAATGCTGTACCTGGTCATACAATTCCAAAGCCCCCTGGGCAAATTCCTCACCTTGCAGTGGATGCAGTTGGGTGAAACCTGGCAGAGCAGCCATTTCCTCATTTATTTTCGGATTGTATTTCATCGTACAACTGCCCAAAGGATAGAATCCCGTATCCACACCAAAATTATTATTTGACATGTTGGTATAGTGACGGACTACTGTCAGTTCGTCGGCTTCGGGTAAATCCAAATCTGCCTGACGGCTCAAATGCTCAGGTATACTCTGTATTTTATATTGTGCTAATTCGTTCTTAGGAAGAGAATAACCGATACGACCTTTTTTGGAAAGTTCGAATATCAGTTTTCCATAATAGGTATTGTTCATAATATTATCAGCTTTAAACGTGACTAATAGAGTTCGCATCAATCGACAAACTGCCGTATTTGAGAAACAAAATCATCTATCTCCTCCTTGGTCCGCTGTTCGGTAACAGCAAAGATGACAACATCCGAAGTTCCCTCGGCCTCTATACCTGGAAGATAGCCTTCATAAGAAAGAGCTTGACGCAAATCGTGCAAATCCATCTCACCCGTATAACGCAACGCGAACTCATTCAAGAACGGAGTGTCATAGATAGGAGTAAAACTCTCCATCTCTACCAGCTTATCATAAAGATAATGAGCCCCGGAATAAGATAATTCATTGACTTCTCTCAGTCCTTTCGGTCCCATCAGGGATAAATAGGCAGCCACATAGAGACACATAACGCCTTGGGCTGTACAAATGTTGGAGGTGGCTTTTTCGCGCCGGATATGTTGTTCGCGGGCCTGCAAAGTCAGTACAAAGCAACGTCTGCCTTCAGCATCGGTTGTAGCCCCCACCAGTCTTCCCGGCATTTTGCGGACTAAAGCACTCTTCGTACACATGTATCCGATATAAGGACCACCAAAAGACATCGGTATTCCCAAACTCTGGGCGTCACCACAAGCGATATCTGCCCCCCACTCACCTGGAGATTTCAAAACGCCCAAAGCTGAAGCCACGGTATTGATGACCAGCAAAGCCTTGTGAGCGTGACAAGCGTCTGCCAACCCTTCAAAATCCTCTATCAAACCATAATAGTTGGGCTGAGGTACTATTACACCAGCCACATCATCATTTTCCAATAACTGCTGTATCTGCGCTTTGTCGCTGAGTCCCTCTTTGACCGGAACTTTTATCAAGTCAACGCCATGATATTTCGCATAAGTGGAAACGACGCGCAAGACAATGGGATTGAAACTTTCAGAAATCAACACCTTGTTCCGCTTTTTAGAAGCTGCCACACACATCATCATGGCCTCAGCCGTAGCAGTAGAACCATCATACATAGATGCGTTGGATACATCCATCCCCGTCAGGTCGGCCATCATACTCTGATATTCAAAAATGTATTGAAGCGTACCTTGGGATATTTCTGCCTGATAAGGAGTATAGGATGTTGAAAATTCTGAACGGCTCGCCAAATATGGCACAACGCTTGGGGTATAATGATCATAAACCCCTGCTCCGCCAAATGATATCAAACGGTCGTTTTTCTCTGACAAATCGGTGATAATCTTTCTCACCTCTACTTCCGATTTGGCAGAAGGCATATCCAGTTCTCCCTTAAAAAGTAATTCCTCGGGAACTTCAGAATATAGTTTTTCCAAGGAATCAACGCCGACAGACTTCAACATTGCTTGAAGATCCTCGGCGGTATGTGGAAAATATTTCATAATATTAGAACTTAAGCAATTAACAATCAGGGTAGATTGAAGAACAAGAAACTTTTATGACCGGGTACAAACGTCCTTCCGGGAAAAATCTCCAACCAGCAGACTTCGATTTGTAAGAATCTCCACACCCATAAAAATTTTGTTCTTCAATTTACCCGCCCATCTATTGCAAAGACGGCTTATTTACATATCTTTTCGTAATCAGCGGCATTCATCAGTTTATCCAACTCTGAAGAATCGGAAAGCTGCACTTTCATAATCCAATTTTTGAAAGCATCTTTATTAATCAATTCAGGTTCATCCTCCAGTGCCTCATTCACCTCCACCACAACACCGCTTACCGGAGAAATCAAATCGCTGGCTGCTTTCACGCTTTCGACAGCGCCAAAATCATGACCTGCCACAACCTCGTCGTCCACTTCCGGCATATCGACATATACGACATTACCCAACTGGTCTTGAGCAAAATCTGTAATACCTACATAACCGTATTCACCTTCTACTCTTACATATTCATGACTCTCACTATAATAGAGTCCTTCAATAACTTTTGCCATAGTGTTAAGATTTAATATATTGGTTAAATATGATTTTGATTCTTATCTATTTTTTATAGCTCTTTTCGTAAAAGCGCTTTTTCGTAACTACGCCCGGATGTACCTTGCGATGGATGCGCACCTTGAGGGGCGTACCCAGAGAAACATAAGCAAACTCAACCATGGCAAAACATACGCTCTTGCCGGTAGACGGTGTATTGTATCCCGTCGTGACCCAACCAATCACTTTCTCTTCATCGTTCAGCACCTCATATCCATGACGGGGTATCGCTTTTCCTTCCAGTTCAATCCCTACCAATTTGCGGGTCAAGCCAGCTGCCTTCTGTGCTGTCAAAGCCTGTTTTCCTACAAAATCCTCTACCTTGCCCAATTTGACAAACATTCCCAATCCGGCTTCCAATGGAGTTATTTCGTCGGAAAGTTCATCACCATAGAGAGGTAAACCGACTTCGAAACGCAAGGTGTCACGACAACCCAGACCACACGGTTTGGCTTTTCCTGATGCCATCAGTTTTTTCCAGGCTTCCACCGTATATTTCTGACTTCCGTAAATTTCGAATCCATCTTCTCCAGTATATCCGGTACGACTGATAATCAGGGTTTCTCCTTCAGTCTCTATAGTTTTACACGTGTAGAAGACCATTTCTTTACATGTCAGCCCCAACACACTTTCGACGACAGTCTCTGCTTCGGGACCTTGGACAGCCAGCTGCCCATAGGCATCGCTTTGATTTTCCACCTTGACATCAAAAGACTTTGCCTGACTCTCTATCCAGGTATAATCCTTGTCAATATTCGCAGCATTAATGACCAGGAAGAATTCAGCATCTCCCATCTTATAGACCAACAAGTCGTCTATGGTGCCACCATTTTCATGGAGCATCATACCATAATAGATTTTACCAACGGGAGCACCGCTCACATCGTTTGTAAAAATATGCTGGACAAAGCGTTCAGCTTCATTTCCAGTAACCAGCACTTCCCCCATGTGGCTTACGTCGAACACACCACAATGATGACGCACAGAATTATGTTCATCTACAATGTCAGAATACTGAAGTGGCATTTCAAATCCACCAAACGAAACCATTTTTGCGTTGAGCGCTACGTGTTCCTCAAACAAGCATGTTCTTTTATCAGACATATTAGTTTATGATTTAAGGTTAAAAAATTCTAGATCGGTACAAAGCGAAAACTATTCACGGCATTGTTCGGAAATCAGTTTTGACAATTCTTCCAGACTAAGTCCCCGGATACTGGTCTCGGGATGCCGGTCGTGCAAGACATCCATCAGAGTTTCTGCAGTAAACTCTTTATTCACAAATGCATCTTGGAATATTTGCTGGACATCTCCTAAAGCGAAGTAATCTCCCTTCACCTCTATCCGGTCTATACATGATCCCTTCAGTTCAAAATGAAGAGAAATCGTTCCGCAACCGTCAACATGTCCTTGAATGATGGCATCTTCTCTGACAGAATTTCCAAAAAGATAACTCGGAGTATAATAGTCGGCTTCGATCGCCTTAATATATTGAATATCGTCTTCAGTCAAGCGAATTGAACGGTCAGTCAACTGCCGGCGCAAGACTTCACGCAATTCGAGCACTTCAATGTTCAGTTCGTCCTTTAATAGAGAAATACGGCTTTTCACACTGGTGACACCCTTGGACTTCATCTTCGCCTTATCGGGAGTAAGCGCTCCCGACATCAAGCGGTAATTGGTATCATACAACATGGTGCCATGAACGATATTGCTATCCTTTAAATGATAAAAGGCATTGCCACAAATTTTTCCTCCTCCTTCCAAAACAATGTCATTGCGGCCCGACACTTTCACGTTGGCACCCAGACGGCACAAACAGTCGGCTACATTTTCCGCATACGATTCGAAAAGAGGTTCCACAGCTCCCTTACCAGTTATCACACTCACCATAATGTTCCCCTTATCCGCATAGATGCTGCCTCCCCCACTTTTACGCCGGATAATGTCAATACCTTCTGCACGACAGAAGTCAAGGTCCAGTTCCAAATGAGCGACCTGATTGCGCCCCATCACAACGGTGGGACTCACCTGCCAGGTGAATAAATAGTTATCTTCCGGAAATGTTCTAGCCAGATACTCTTCGGCAGCCAAATAAAATGCTGCCCGCTTGCCTTCCGCAGAAGATGGCATCTCTACGAAACAGGCAGGAAAAACTTTATTTTTTATATGATTAGAAAAGAAGTTATTCATAGATATTAAAGTGGAATTTATCTTATGATTCCCGACCCAAATGTAACGAAAGCCTATTGATAAGCCAAACTTTACCAGTATAAAATATGTTACAAAAGTCATGCGCATGTTATGTAACATATTAATATTCAAATACCGAACAAGAAAGTACACAACAACCTCTTGAAATCCGGTTTTCCCGATACCTACAATTCTCTCACCAGACTTAACAGCTTTGCCAAGTTTCACCCAACCGAATTCGTCTATGCCCAAGGGAAGCATTCAGAAACCGTGCACCAGCAGAGATGACAGTTTGCTGAAGGAACGAACCAAACAGCTACCTGTAACGCTTCGCAACATGTGGGAACTACCTGAGAGAAAACATCTGTACGAATCATTCAACCAACTTTTGCATAATCACACCAATATCAATAAAGAATAAAAATCCATCATACCTGTTAGTTTCCCCCTTATTTCTATCTTTTGCAATCTGTCACTACACACCTATCTGATTTTTTCCTTAACTTTGCAAAAGTGAAATTACCTAGATAGATTTAATTAATATATGCAGATACTTACTCAACAAGAGTGTGCAGAAATTTTAAAGTCTGGCGTGTTCCCCCGTATCACAGAAGTAGCCGACCAATTGAATATGGAATGCTATGTCATCGGCGGATATGTCCGCGATTTATTTCTGCAACGCCCTTCTAAAGATATTGACATTGTTGTAAAAGGCAGCGGCATAGAACTGGCAGAAGCTTTTGCCAAAAGTATTGGTCGCGGCGCACATATTGCAGTGTACCGCCGTTTTGGTACAGCACAAGTAAAATGGAAAGGACAGGAAATCGAATTCGTTGGCGCCCGCAAGGAAAGTTACAGTCCCGACTCCCGCAAACCTGCTTGCGAGGACGGCACCATCGAAGATGACCAAAACCGCCGTGACTTCACAATCAACGCCCTCGCCATCTGTCTCAACCAAGAAAGATTGGGCGAACTGGTAGACCCTTTCGACGGCATTTACGATTTGGAAGACGGCATCGTCCGCACTCCCCTCGACCCGGATATCACATTCAGCGATGATCCGCTCCGCATGATGCGATGCATCCGTTTTGCGACCCAGCTTAACTTCATGATTGAGGAAGAAACTTTCGATGCTTTGGAACGCAACAAGGAGCGCATCAAGATTATCAGTGGTGAACGAATCATCACAGAAATCAACAAAATCATGATGACACCAACTCCCTCAAAGGGATTTGTCGAAATGCACCGATGCGGCTTGCTCGAAATCATTCTACCGGAACTGGCAGCGCTCGACATTGTGGAAACACGCAACGGGCGGTCGCATAAAAACAATTTCTACCATACTCTGGAAGTTCTCGACAATGTATGCCGTGTCAGCGATAACCTTTGGCTCCGGTGGGCCGCCCTGCTTCACGACATAGGAAAACCCAAGAGCAAGCGTTGGGAGCCCAAAATAGGCTGGACCTTCCACAATCATAATTTCTTAGGATGCAAAATGATTCCACCTTTGTTCCGACGGATGAAACTGCCTATGGACGAACGAATGAAATACGTGAAGAAACTGGTGGATCTCCACATGCGCCCCATCGTTATCGCTGATGACATAGTGACCGACAGCGCTGTACGCCGTCTGCTTTTCGACGCAGGCAATGACATCGATGACCTGATGCTCCTTTGCGAGGCAGACATCACAAGCAAGAATGAAGTCCGCAAGAAGAATTTCTTACAAAACTTCAAACTGGTACGTTCCAAACTCGTTGATATAGAAGAAAAAGACCGTATCCGTAATTTTCAGCCTCCTGTAGATGGCGAAGAAATTATGACTCTCTTCGGACTCACTCCCTGCCGGGAAGTCGGTAGTCTGAAATCTTCCCTCAAGGATGCAATTCTTGACGGCGAAGTGCCCAACGAACATGACCCTGCTTTGGCTTACGTGATGAAGAAAGCGAAAGAAATGGGTCTGACTCCCAAGGCAAAGTGATAGATTAAAAACATCCACTAAAAGAGAAATATTATGACTCCATTGGAAATCGAAGGAAACAAAAACTTATTTATAAGTTATTGTAAAGACTATATCCATCGGGAAGGCATCGACCGTCTCATGGATTATTTGGAAAAGTCGGATTTTTATACAGCCCCTTCATCTGCCAGCTATCATCTCAATGAAGACGGCGGTCTCTGCCGACACTCAATAAATGTTTTCGAAACTGCCATAAAAGTTTACGATACGCTGATTGCTCCACAGATCCAAGCTGGCAACTCCCCCTTTTCTGAGGAAATTTCCAAAGAGAGCATAGCCATCTCCACCCTCTTCCATGACCTTTGCAAGACAAAGTTCTACAAGAAGACCGAGAAATGGAAAAAAGATGAGAACAACCGGTGGGTAACTTATCCAGGATATGAAATCATTGATGAATTTCCTTTTGGCCATGGTGAAAAATCCTGCCTCATCATCAACTGGTTCGTTCACCTCAGACAAGAGGAAATGCTGGCCATACGCTGGCACATGGGTATGTTCGAAATGACCGAAAACGGTTCAAGCACGCGCTGCGCCTATCGGGCTGCCATGGAGAAATCACCTTTGGTATGTTTGCTGCAAGTAGCCGATATGCTCTCATCCAATTGCTTTGAAAAGACAAATAAATGGAAATAAATATTTTCTGATACTACTTACAACAAAGGCATAGGTCCATCTAGAACCTATGCCTTTGTTCTTATTTATCAATGTATCAATGTATCAAACTTTCGAGCGCCTTATAAAAATCGGGTGATTCACCCTTGAATATTCTAACCATCTTTCCTTCCGGAGAAATGATGATCTTAGTAGGATATCCCTTCACATTATAAATTTCTGTCAAATCCTTCTTGTCGTCAATCTTACTGCTCACATTCAACCATTTCAGCTGATATTTCTCTACCGCAGCCTTCCACTTTTCCTCAGTATCCCGGCAGTCCACCCCAACGATTTCCAATTTGCCTCGATAACGCTCATACACTTTTTTCATATCCGGAAATCCCTTGATGCACCATCCGCACCAGGAACCCCAAAAATCGAGCACCACATATTTGCCACGCAGAGAAGAAAGGGTAAAATCTTTTCCATGTATATCCTTTACCGTAAAGTCTGGTGCCAGCAACCCTTCCTGAATAGAGAACTCTGCCTCCTCCTGAATTTTCAACTTGTCATAATAAGCAAGAGTCACCTCATACATCGACTTCATCGGACCTGATTTCAATCGTGAAGAGAATCCGTTAATATAGTCCATACCATATTTGGGATGATTGATATAGAGAAGGTACAAAGACAATTCTGAGTCAGGGTGACTGGCAATATATTTTTTCAAATGTTCCTGGTACTCGGCATCCACCTCCCGTATTTCCTTAAATTTACCAACGACCTTTTCCTTTGATTCCTTATTGAAAAGCAATGTCATATATTCGTCGTTCAAGGCTTGACGTTTTGCATTCAAATCGTGTATGGGATCATATAATGCATTGTATTCATCGTAAAAATCGTTTCCCGAAATCCGGTAATCCTCAAAGCTCCCCTCTATCTCCAACGACTGCTTAGGAAACATCATCACATTGATGACACGTTTCGGCAAATATCCCAATTCACTCTTCAAAAGATGAGGCTGGTTGAAGAACTTCACCACACCCGGCACACTGTCAGTAAACACATAAGTGAACTTACCTTCAGGTGCGGCAATCTTTTCCTTATGTTCTTTGTATATCACTAAAACGGAATCCTGGGCATCCATACCCGACAAGTCCAAGCTGACCGATGATTCAGTTTGCGCAGAACCGCAAGCAGCAACCAAGAGTGAGACTCCATATAAAAGTAAATTTCTTTTCATAAATGAATATTAACAGGTTTGTAATGAGTTTACAAATATACAAGTTTTGAATCTTTTATCAAGGTCTCTTTCTTAAAATGTTTTCCATTTTCCAAACTCAGTTTCCGCATCCCTATCAAATCATTCCCATCCTACTCTCAACGTTTATAAGTCAACAGAAAGAAACGTCATTAATAAACTGGCAATATAGATATCCCCCATCTACCCCGAAGAAAATAAAGGCGCATCTTCTCGTACGAGAGACACGCCTTTATTAAATCAATGTTCTGCCTTATATTTAGAAACGGGCATAAACCTGTAAGTCGAATGTATTGTAATGGGAATCCTTATGGATTGCTCCATGACGTGCTGAACGGTCATCCGTAAAATTATAATTCAACTGAATCAGGAAATTCTTACAGAAAGTATAGTTAGCAGACAAACCGTAATTGGTCTTCAAAGAATTCCAACTTTTTTCTGCACGATAACAGTCCCAACGACCATACAACTTGAAATTCTTGAAAAGAGGTGCGCCCACAGCTGCATACCATGCGTCAGCCTCATCTTCCATAGCCGCATTTTTCACATTGCTACCCTTAGAATTCATATATTCGCCTCGTACGGTCCAATCGCTTTCATATTTTAATCCAGCCCCCCAGCGCACACGCTTGGCCTGCTCAAGCATATTCGCATCTGCCTTGTAAGCTTCGTTGGTATAACGGCCATTCCAGCCAAAACCACCGATAGAAAGATTTTTCACCGGAGAAATCCAAAGTCCGCCAATCACGTCCTTAAACTTGTCCTTATCTGAGTGGTTGATACCCTGGCCATTGAAGACACCCACCTGATAGTGCAACCAGGGATGACCATCTGCCGCATCCTTAAACAAGTCACCCTGCACCTGCATACCCAGGTCACGGCCACCACTGCCATGCTCACCGATACGGTCACTCATACCCGCCAGTTTGGTCGTTGCCTGTGAGTAGGAACCAAAACCGACATTCCATGGACTATAAGGATTTTCAAAAGTAAATGGACGTTTGAACTGTCCCATCTTGATTTTCAAAAAATCAAATTTCTGCCATTCTACAAAAGCATCCAACACTCTTGCCCCCTTGTCTGCTCCGGGAGCCCCGCAAACTTCCAACTGGAAACGGTAATAAAAATCCTTGAAACAATATCCGTTAGCATACAGACGCAAATAGCGCAAATCGAATCCACCATTCGTTTTCTCACCAGAACGATCGGAAATAGAATACTTGCCGGTAATATACCCGCCGAACTTCAGCGTAGGGTCGGCCACCTTCACCAAATTTTTGAGAGTCTTATTTCCTGAATTAGATTCGGGAACTTCCTTACTCTCTGAAACCGCAGACAGGGACATATCTGAACCGCTCTGAACTGCTTCAATTTCCTCATTTGCCGCCATTGAAAACAATGGTGCTCCGCAACCTAAAATAGCAAACAAAAATACAGATTTCCTTTTCATTTCGAATTTTTATGAGATTTTTACAATGCAAAAGTAGAAATAAAATACCGATAATCGGGAATTATAGTGTAATTTTGCCCAATATTATGGACATCCGCAGTTTTCTGTTGATTGACCCGGATGATTCCTTTCTTAATTAAATAAACATTATGACTCATACAGCACGGACTAAAAGCTGCCAAAAGCTGCTCACTCTCTTTTGCGCTTTTTCTGTAGGAACTATAGCATCTTCTGCACAAGTCAACTCGGACAACCTGTCCGAAACCATTGTAAATGAAGAAGCAAGTGCCAGCACCCAACCGGATTCCGTCATAAAAAAGAGAAATGTGATAGGCAAGGTCATCGACTATTTTCGAAATGCCAACAAAGTAAAAGACTATCGCAAATTTGACTTCGGTTTTCTTCCTGGTCCTCACTACTCCTCTACAGCCGGCTTCGGATTGGGAATGGTTGCCACGGGTACCTACACCATGGACAAAAAGGATCCGTTATTACCTCGCTCAAATGTTTCTCTTTTTGGTGATATCACAACTAAAGGCTTTATGCTCATTGGCATCCAAGGCATGAATATCTTTCCCAATGAACGTTTCCGCCTGGATTACCGCACCTATATATATACCTTCCCCACCTACTATTGGGGTATGGGATTTCAAAACGGTAACAATGACGACAACGAAACAGAATATCGCCGTCTTCGACTCGAAGCACAAGCCAGATTCCTTTTCCGTATAGCTCCCAACACTTATATCGGACCACTTCTCAATTTCAAATATGTCAAAGCTAATGAAATAGAGGAAAAGGGCCTTCCCTTGTTCGAAGGTCAGGACCATACGGTCAGAGCACAGACTGCGGGACTTTCATTCACTTACGACAGCCGCGACTTCATGCTGAATGCTGAAAAGGGATGGTTCGTACAGTTGGACCAAACTTTTACCCCTCGTTTTATGGATAACGAATATTGTTTCTCCAGCACCGAGTTCACCGCCAGCACCTACCGGAAAGTCTGGAAGGGCGGAGTGCTGGCCGGCGAGGTCCATTCACTTTTCAATTACGGAAATCCCGCCTGGTGCCAGCTCAGTGAAGCAGGTACTCCGAAACGAATGCGCGGTTATTACGAAGGAAGATATCGTGACAAAAATATTATTGAGGGACAAATCGAACTCCGTCAACATATCAAAGGAAGAAACGGCATCGTTCTCTGGTTGGGAGCCGCTGAGGTCTTTCCGAAATTCAACAAAATGCGTTTTGACGAAATCCTGCCCAACGGCGGTGTCGGTTACCGATGGGAATTCAAGAAGAAAATCAATGTTCGTCTTGACTGCGGATTCGGTAAAAACGGCCCGGGCTTCCTCTTCAATATCAACGAAGCATTCTAAACTTTGATTTATAATAAAACAAACCAATTTTAACACATAAAAAATGAAGTTTACAAGACTACTTACTATTTCATTTGCAGCATTGTTCGGCGGAACCAGCTACGTTTCTGCCAGCAATCTGCCAGAAACAAAAAGTGAGGAAGATGGTGAAGTTGCCTATTATATCAAATATGGACAATTCGACCAATGGCTCACCCGTAACATCAAGGAAAGCTTAGTCATCGGCGGTCACACCAAAACAATCTACGCCATCGCTCCAAACGGTACATGGAATAACGACAAAGCTTACCACGGTTTGGGCGGCTCACCTTGGGCCAGCTCCAACGTATTGGCAAAAGTCAGTGGTATTACTAAGACCAACGCATCTGTTTACAAGGAAGCCAGACCGGGACACGGCTACTGCGCCAAACTGTATACACATGTCGAAACTTGTAAGGTGTTGGGACTGATCAATATCAAGGTACTGGCTGCAGGCTCTATCTATCTGGGACAGACGCAGGAACCTATCAGCGATACAAAAAATCCGATGAGCAAACTGGATGCCGGCATGCGTTTCAATCTCCGTCCGAAAGCATTGATGTTCGACTATAAAGTAAAGCTCGCCGGCAATGCCAACCGCGTACGCCAGACAGGTTTTGGCAGCAAGTCTACTGTCAGCGGTAAGGACATGGCCGACTGCATACTCTATCTGCAAAAACGTTGGGAAGATGCCAATGGCAATATCTATGCCAAGCGCATCGCTACCATGGTCCAACATTTTGACAAGAACACCAGCGACTGGGTAAACAACGCACGTTTTGACATCCATTATGGTGACATCACGAAGCAGTCCTTCTATAAATCTTATATGGGCCTGACTTCTGGCGACAATACCAAATTCACCAAGAACAGTAAAGGAAAGATGGTCCCCATCAAGGAAGTGGGTTGGGCCAGCCCGGATGAAACTCCTACCCACATTGTTCTCCAGTTCGACTCCAGCCACGGTGGCGCATACGTCGGTAGTGTAGGCAACACACTTTGGGTTGACAATGTTCGTCTGGTATACGACCGTTAAATGTTTCCCGCATTATAGTCCATCCAAACTAAAAACAGGGGCTTCGTAGCAATTGTACTACGAAGCCCCTGTTTTATTCCAATGGGTATCACTTTTGGACAACCTCTACCTTCTACAACAGGTATCAAGCTGTTCTCATTTCCCGAAGCAATTCCTTTTGTCTTTCCGTAAGATGCGTAGGCAACACCACATTGTAAGTAAGAATCATATCCCCCCGCTGACCGTTTCTTCCCAAACGTCCCTTGCCGGATAATTTCACCTGTTTGCCATTCGGTGTTTCGGGATGGACTTTCAATTTGATTTTTCCGTCAGCAGTTTGTATCATCACTTCCCCACCCAGCAAGGCAGTATACAAGTCAATGTCCACCTGGGCACGCATAGTCAAATCTTCCGGCTGAGCATGGAATCCGTGACCGCCACCAAAAAAGTTGGCGAAAATATCTTCAAATCCACCACCGCCAAAAGGATTGCCGCCACCAAAGGGGGAACCACCTCCATAGGAGCCACCACCGGCCCCTGCGAAACCTGAACGACTCGCCTCTTCCCAATGCTCTCCATACTGGTCGTACAACTTTCGTTTCTCAGGATCAGAAAGCACCCGGTTGGCTTCGTTCAGCATTTGGAATTTCACCTTGGCCTTCGGGTCATCCTTGTGAAGGTCAGGATGGAACATTTGAGCACGCTTACGATAAGCAGCCTTCATCTTGTTCTGAGGGTAATCTCTTGGGACACCCATGATTTTGTAATAATCTATAAATGCCATAATATTATATTTTTCTAACTAAAGATGTAGCAAGAATCGTGCCTTTCGTTTGATTTATCCAAACCGAAGACTAATAATTATAAAAAAGCAGGAACAAATGTGTCTTTCGCGTTTCCTTTCTAATTTTACGCCTCTTTATAAGAGTCAGTCCCGCAGTTTTTGCCGGCACTGACAAGCCACACTCTCTGATGATAGCCCGCATACTGCCGAAACGGCATAACTCTTTGAAATTATCGCTCCTCATTCCCCTTTGGAATAAATTTAAATTGCTAACTTTGCTCAATAATTAAATAAAGAAATTTCTAAAAACAGAAAAAATATGTATACTGTAGACGAACTCAACGACCAGTTGATTGACCTCGCTTTCTCTGAGGACATTGGTGATGGTGACCACACCACACTCTGCTGCATCCCTGAAGATGCAATGGGCAAATCAAAACTTCTCATTAAGGAAGAAGGTATCCTGGCCGGTATCCGTATCGCAAAGGAAGTATTCCATCGTTTTGACCCCACCATGGAGGTTGAAGTATTCATTGAAGATGGCGCTCACGTAAAGCCAGGCGACGTTGCCATGATTGTAACCGGCAAGGTACGCAGTCTCTTGCAGACCGAACGTCTCATGCTGAACATCATGCAGCGTATGAGCGGTATTGCTACCATGACAGCCAGCTATGTCAAGCATCTTGAAGGAACCAAGACTCATGTGCTCGACACCCGCAAGACCACTCCAGGTATGCGTATGCTTGAGAAGGAAGCTGTGAAGATTGGTGGTGGTGTAAACCACCGTATCGGTTTGTTCGACATGATTTTGTTGAAGGACAATCACGTTGACTTCGCAGGTGGCATTGCCAACGCTCTCGACCGTTGCGCACAATACCAGAAAGAAAAGGGTCTCAACTTGAAAGTAGAAATCGAAGTTCGTTCTTTCGATGAAATCCGTCAGGTAATGGAACATGGTGGTGCAGACCGCATCATGCTCGACAACTTCTCTGTTGCCGACACCCGTAAGGCTGTTGAGATGATCGGTGACAAATTCGAAACTGAATCCAGCGGTGGCATCACTTTCGAAACCATCCGTGATTATGCAGAATGCGGAGTTGACTACGTTTCTGTTGGTGCACTCACCCACTCTGTAAAGGGTCTCGACATGTCATTCAAGGCCGTATAAAGAATCTTCCATTTTCGAAGATTTCTCATCAGATAAAATCTCCCCAAATCAAAATGCGGGTATTCTATATTTTCCAGGAGTGCCGTTCCAACTTGATTTAGGGAGATTTTTCAAATTCATCCACTATAGAAAATTTTACAATATGAAAAATATCTTCAAGAAAGCCGGAGCCGCAGCTCTTGCTCTCGCCCTCTTCGCAGGCAACGGTCTCGATGCCGAAGCTTGCACCAGTTTTCTCGTAGGTAAAAAAGCTTCTGCCGACGGTTCTGCATTCATCACTTACAATGCCGACGACTATGGCATGTACGGTATTCTCCGCTATTTCCCCGCCGCCATTCATCCCAAAGGCACAATGCGACAGATTTACGACGGTGATACCAATGCGTATCTCGGAGAAATACTGGAAGCTGAACGCACCTACACTGTTGTCGGAAACATCAACGAATTCCAGGTGGCTATCACCGAGACCACTTTCGGCGGACGTCCGGAATTAGACGGTAAAGGTCAGGGTATCGACTATGTCAGCCTGATATCTATCGCTCTCCAACGTTCCAAGACCGCGCGCGAGGCCATCCAGGTCATGACCTCTCTTGTGCAGGAATATGGTTTCGCCAGCAGCGGTGAAAGTTTCTCAATCGCCGACCCTGACGAAGTATGGATTTTAGAAATGATCGGCAAGGGCGACAAAAAGGAAGGTGCTGTATGGGTAGCAGTCCGTATACCTGATGATTGCATCGCTGCACATGCCAACCAGAGCCGCATCCACCAGTTTGACATGAAGGACAAGAAGAATGTGCTTTATGCCAAGGATGTCATTAAGTTCGCCCGCGAGAAAGGTTATTTCTCTGGCAAAGATGAAGACTTCTCATTTGCCGACGCTTATGCTCCCGCAGATTTCTCTGCCATCCGTTTCTGCGAGACCCGTGCTTGGAGTTTCTTCAACCGTTGGGTGGAAGGTATGGACAAATATCTGGACTATGCCGACGGTCACCACATTGGCGAAGCTGAAGTGATGCCTTTGTATTTCAAGCCAAAGAAAAAGTTATCCCTCCACGATGTGATGATGAGCAACCGTGATCACTACGAAGGTACCCCGTTTGACGTTACTAAGGATGCAGGGGCCGGTCTTTACGACATGCCTTACCGCCCCACTCCTCTGGTATGGGAACATAATGGCAAGCAATATTTCAACGAACGTCCTATCTCAACCCAGCAGTCTGGTTATACCGTAGTTGCCCAGGTTCGTGACAACATGCCCGACGCTATCGGTGGCGTGCTTTGGTTCGGTAACGATGATCCCAACATGATTGCCTATACTCCTGTTTATTGCAACTCTACCGCAGCACCGGCTTGCTATAGTGGCGTATACGGAGACCCTGTGACTTTCTCCTGGGAATCTGCTTTCTGGGTTTGCAACTGGGTAGCCAACATGACTTATCCCCGCTATTCCATGCTCTTCCCAAGTTTGGAAAACGTGCGCGACCGTTTGGAAGGACAATTCATCGAACAGCAGCAGAAAGTAGAAAAAGAAGCTGCTGCGCTCTACGCAAAGAATCCTCACCAGGCCGTTGCCCATCTGACCACTTACTCTATGAACTGTGCTCAGCAGATGATGAAAGAATGGAAGCAATTGGGTGAATACATGATTGTGAAATTCAACGACATGGCTGTAAAACCTGAAAAAGACGGCAAATTCCTCTATTCTCCAGAAGGTTTGGGAGCACGTCCTTCACGCCCGGGCTTTACCAAGCAGGCAAAAGAAACCATCATCAAGACTACCGGTGACAAGTTCCTGATGCCTGAAGAAAAGAAATAAAACTTTCTCAAAAGCATACTCAAGCAAAGGCTGGATTTCCACGTGGAAATCCAGCCTTTATCGTTTTCTTGGGAAACATACCGGTATATGCTCTACATATCCCCAAAACCTTTTCCCATCTGACTCGTTTATAAGGTGCGGTATTTCACCTGTCGGTGGGTGTGAACAGAATTCAACGAGATTGATACTGTCCGCTGTTTCCATTGAATATCTGCGTTTTATGATCGTCATTACCCTACATACGTACGAGATACTTCCTCCAATTATTTTTTGTTTACTGACATATTAATACTGAAAACGGGCAAAATAATTTGAAACATCGGACATAAATAAGGAATCACGCCGTGATTTATTAAAATCACGGCGTGGCGTATTAAAATCACGGCGTGATTTATTAAAATCACGCCGTGATTTTAATTTTATAAACAGCTCTACCCCAAAAGAAAGAATTTTGGAAATAAAAATAAATGAACAAACGGATTCTTTCGACGTTACAAAGAAGCCCCAATCACGTACATAGACGAACTAGTCCTCTTCCAACAAAGAAAAATCCCGCACGTTCGGCATGACACAACCTGGCCAATTGTAACAGCACTTGACAACACAGACATGACACCATGTATTAGGCATCAAAGAATAACCATTAGAAAGTCCGTCGACATCGTTGTTGTGCTCATAATTAGGAGTACCAGACTGAGGACCATCGAAGCTGACAGAAAGTTCGTTGGCAGCATTGTCACGATGGAGATTATTACTTTTGGCATAACCTGCAGGACGGATAGCTGTCCACATTTCGCCCCATACAGATTCTGTCCAGGTACGACCATAGTTGCGGTTCACCTTTGTCATCAACAAAGTACCCAGAGAAACATGTTCAAACTTCTCGACCTTAAACCAGAGAGAGTAAGTATTGTGAGTATACTCGTTCATCACCTTAGAATCAACAGTCAACTGATAAGGCTCCTTCATATAAAGTGACTTGGAAACCGTACAAGGTTTGTCGTTGTAAGAGATACCCTTGTTCACGTCGGCAACGAAATTAACGATATCGTCATTCTGAACTTCCTTCTTGTCAGCAGTAATGCCATTGATTTGTGGAAGACGACCTGTTTCCTCTGGAGTAACGAGAATCAATGAACGGTTCATCAAAGTCTTGCCACCTGAGGTGACTTCTACGTCGTAACTGCCTACAGAAGGCAAAGAGGTGGTCATCGTCAACTGACCTTCGCAGGATGCAGCGACCTCCCCCGTAAGCGCGTTGATAATTTTGATGTCGGCTACAGGATGGTTAGGATCTTCGAAACCGATAGTGAAAGTTTTATTCATTCTGCACAGCATAGTCGCTCTGTCCGCTTTCGCTGGAGCTAGCATACAATTGTGAGTTGTCACCATCAAAATTGTAACTTGGCAACTTACCCATTTTTTAGTCATTTCACTTGTAGAAACACACCAGCAGAGATTTTAATCATTCTCATCATGTAATGCCTGGTTGGCATAGACACCAGGCAAGAAACGCTGTTTGATAGGAACACGGGAAATGAAGAAATTGTTAGAATAAAAAAAATCAGTAGGATGGTTATTTTTTACATTGCAATGGCATTTTCTTCCTGAAAATCAGGATATATACTAAAATTTATAGAAAGAATTTTAAAAACGTACTAAAAAACAAACAGAAGAGAGGCTGCCCGATTCCCTCTTACCGGAAAACTGACAGCCTCTCTTTTTATATTAAAAATAATCTATAAAAGTTGTTATGCACAATGTGGTCTGCTATATGAAACGGGCAGATCAGGAAATGGCAGAAAAGTTAGTCTGCTGTTTTTTGAGCACTCTCAACTGATACCATAGAATGGCATTTTGCGGCAGGTTCTCTTGAGGATCCTGGCGCAAAATTTCAGCCGCCGCTTCGCGTGCCTGTTGCATGAGTTGTGCGTCTTTTACGAGATGCGCCACCTTCAGTTGGAATGGCATACCGCTCTGAGCCGTTCCTTCCAGATCGCCAGGACCTCGGAGTTTCAAATCTTCCTCCGCAATCTCAAAGCCGTCGGTAGTGTCTACCATGATTTGCATACGTCTTCGCGTGGTATCCCCCAATTTTCTCGGCGTCACCAGAATACAATAACTCTGATCTGCTCCTCGCCCGACACGACCGCGAAGCTGGTGCAATTGGGAGAGTCCGAAACGCTGGGACTCTTCAATCACCATGACGGAAGCATTCGGTACATTCACCCCGACTTCTATCACTGTAGTGCTCACCAATATCTGGGTTTCACAAGCAGCAAACTGTCGCATCGCCTCCTCTTTCTCCGCAGGCTTCATCTTGCCATGGACCTTTCCCACCTTATATTGGGGAAAGGCTTCCTGCATTTGGACGAATCCATCTTCCAAATTTTTCAAGTCAGTAGTCTCGCTTTCAGAAATTAAAGGATAGACGACATAGACCTGCCTTCCTATCCGTAACTGATTGTTTATACCATCATAAAGACGTCCGCGGTCGGAACTGAAATAATGCAAAGTCTGTATAGGTTTGCGTCCAGGAGGCAGTTCGTCAATTACAGAAACATCCAAATCACCATATACGGTCATTGCCAGGGTACGGGGAATCGGTGTAGCCGTCATGACCAGCACATGAGGCGGACGAACATTCTTTTCCCACAGGCGGGCACGCTGTTTCACTCCGAAACGATGCTGTTCGTCAATGACAGCCAGTCCCAGATTTTGGAAAACCACAGTCGGCTCAATCAAGGCATGCGTACCTACAAGTATTCTGACTTCCCCATTGGCCGTAGCTGAAAGTATTTCACGACGGGCCTTTCCAGTCACATTTCCTGTAAGCAACTCTACACGGACAGGCATCGGACCCAAAAAATTCCGGATGGTCTGTAAATGCTGTTCTGCCAAAATTTCTGTCGGCGCCATGAGACACGCCTGGAAACCATTGTCCACAGCGATGAGGCAACACATCAGAGCGACCATCGTCTTACCGGAGCCCACGTCGCCTTGGAGCAGACGGTTCATCTGGCGCCCCATCCCCATATCCCGGCGGATTTCCTTTATTACCCTTTTCTGCGCTCCTGTCAACTCAAAAGGCAAACGTTCATTGTAGAAAGTCAAGAAATTACTGCCAATGGTAGAAAAGACAAAACCGGCCTGGTTCAGTTTGCGGTTCTGGCTATATCGAAGGATTTCCAATTGAAGATAAAATAACTCTTCGAATTTCAAGCGATGGAGTGCCGCCGGCAAAGCATCTGCCGACGGAGGCTGGTGAACGATACGAAGCGCCTCACTCAGAGAAATCAGATGATGGCTGCGAATGAGATAGTCGGGCATGGTTTCCGGAATATCAGAAGACAGACGTTCGAAAGCATTGCGGATCAAATCTGAGATCAAACGGGAAGTGAAACCGGAACGCTTCATCTTTTCTGTAGTATGATAATGAGGCTGCATGGTACGCCCGACCAGTTTCACGTCTTCTGCCTTTTCCATTTCTGGATGCACAATAGACATACGACCGTTAAAGGAAGACGGCTTTCCTAAAATCAGATAAAGCTGGTTCACCTTCAAATTATTTTCCAAAGCTTTAATTCCATTGAACCAAACCAAATCCACGTAGCCGGTACCATCTGTGAATACGGCTTTCAGACGGCGTTTGCGCCCTTCTCCTTCTGTCTCGATATCGACCAGCATCCCTTTCAACTGCACATGCGGCATATCGTCCATCAGTTGGTTGATAGTATGTATTACGGAACGGTCAATATATTTATAAGGCATGACATAGAGCAAGTCGCGGACCGTCGCCACCTGCAATTCATCGAGCAACAATTTTGCTCGGTTGGGCCCCACCCCCTTCAAATATTTTACATCTTGTCCTAGAATATCCATCTGTTTCCCTTCTTTCAACTCATAAAAACGATAAGTAGGTATTCTGATTTATAGGCTGTTTCTTATCTGCAACATTCTTCCAACCACAACAAACGATCTTTTTACTACAGCTCGTCTTCGTGATTTTCAAAGCCTCCTGCATGAGAAACTACCGGAACATCTTCGAAAGAAAATAGGCTCATATCGAACACCTACTTACAAAAGTAATATAAAAAACATATTTAAGCCTGTTGTGGACCTCATTTATTTCTTTAATCAAACCGTCAAGGCTTTGTCCACCCGATTCTGAAAGCAGTTTCTGCATTCGGCTACGCACAATTACACTGCAAATAAAAAACAGACACTCAAGACCTGAGTCTGAACGTCTGTTTATATTTTGAAATCCGCAACAAGGTTGTAAGATTCTTACGTTACGGGAGATTCTCCAAAGATGAAATTTTCAGCAAATCACAAAGTGGTCTTCCATCGGGGCATGAAACATATTCCGCCTTCGTCAATTGAGTCTTCCTTCCACCCTGCAGATAGATTTAGAGCATCAGCATGTCAAACTTCATACGTTCAACAACACTTTTGTCTACAAAATTCTCAACAATAGCAAAAGCAAAATCTACAGCAGCACCTGGTCCTCTGCCTGTAATGATGTTCCCGTCTCTCACTACTGGTTCATTAACATATACGTCATCGGGGAAATAAGATTGGAAGCCCGGATAGCAAGTAGCCTTCTTTCCATCCAACAGATGCTGGTCACCCAATATCATCGGAGCGGCACAAATGGCTGCAATCAAGGTACCTTTATTATTGTGCATGACCAATGCCCGGCGAAGTCCGTCGCAAGCCATAAGATTTTTTGCTCCTGGCATGCCTCCCGGTAAAATCAAAGCCTCACTATTATCTATATCTTTCTTTCTGAAAAGGCTGTCTGCCATGACTGGAATGCCATGAGCACCAATAATCAGGCGAGTACCTGTGATGCTTACTGTATTCACTTCCAAACCGGCACGACGCAAGATGTCTAGTGTCGTCAACGCTTCAATTTCCTCAAAACCTGTAGCTAAGAATAGATGTATCATAGTTTATTTTGAATTATTTAATTGATATCACACTTCTATAGCTCTCAAGTTATTTCAAACAAGAGAGATAACGATGAATAGTTTCTTCCAAACCTAGATATAAAGCATCACAAATCAAAGCATGACCTATACTGACTTCATCCAACCAAGGTATCTGCTGATGGAAGAAAGTAAGATTCTCCAAACTGAGGTCATGACCCGCATTGATTCCCAATCCCAATTCCCGACAAGCCTCGGCAGTCGCTACAAAAGGTCGAACTACTTCTTCGCGGTTTTGGGCATATCCGCTGGCATAAGGTTCCGTGTAAAGTTCAATACGGTCCGTACCGACTTTGACAGCGCCCTCAGCCATCTTTTCATCTGCTGAGATAAATATAGAGGTACGAATGCCGTTTTCCTTGAAACGACCAATCACATCTGTCAAAAAAGCGGCGTTTTCGTAAGTATCCCAACCGTGGTCAGAGGTCAGCTGTCCCGGAGCATCTGGAACCAAAGTCACCTGCGCCGGCTTCACCTTGCAAACCAAGTCGCAAAAACGAGGATTTGGATAACCTTCAATATTAAATTCCGTTGAAAGTACAGGTTTAAGGTCCAAAACATCTTGATAACGGATGTGACGTTCATCGGGACGAGGATGCACTGTTATGCCCTGAGCACCAAACTTCTCACAATCCAAGGCTACACTTACAAGATTAGGATTATCTCCACCACGTGCGTTGCGCAACGTAGCAATTTTATTTATATTTACACTAAGCTTTGTCATAATATTCTGATTATGTGTAAAAACGGCAGCAAGCAAGCCAATGTCGCCTTGCGAAGTTATGAAAATCTAAAATATATTTGGGTTTTCGCTTGTCTTGCTGTAATTTTGCAAATGATACTTCGTATGATTTAGGAATACAAAAGTAGTAAAAAATTCTTTTGTAGAAGCCATCACAAACTAAATATAATAAAAAGCAGCGCTATGACCACAAGTAATTTTAAAATAGCACTTTTTGGAAATGTTTTCCAAACTAAAAAAAATAAATATGTAGCAGCTGTTATAGACAAGCTCAAGACTATGGGAGCTGAAATTCAAATAGAAAAAGAATTCGCAGCTTTCATCCATAACGATTTACATATAGACGTAACCGATTATGTAAAAGATTTCAACGAAGAAATCGATGCCGACTATGCTATTTCCATGGGAGGAGACGGAACTTTTCTTAACACTGCAGCCAGAATCGGCGACAAGGGAATTCCTATTTTAGGTATCAATACAGGCAGATTGGGATTTCTCGCCGATGTATCTCCAGATATGATCAGCGAATCGCTCGATGCATTGGGAAGGGGGGAATGTCCAACCGAACAAAGAACCCTGCTCGCCATCGAAAAAGACGGGGAACCTCTGACCACCTACCCTTACGCACTGAACGAAGTGGCTGTACTGAAACATGACAACTCTTCATTGATCGAAATAGAGACTTATGTCAACGGTGAATTACTGACCAACTTTATGGCCGACGGTTTGATAGTCTGCACACCAACCGGATCCACGGGTTATTCACTCAGTGTAGGCGGACCGGTTATCGAACCCACTTCCAACAGTGTCTGTATCTCAGCCGTCGCTCCCCACAGCTTAAGCATGCGCCCGGTAATTGTTCGAGACGATGCGGAAATCACACTGAAGGTTCATAGCAGAAGCCATAATTTCTTAGTGGCGATTGATGGACGCAGCGACAGTTACCCGGAAGGAACACTGCTCACCATCCGGCGCGCTCCTTATACTATAGGTGTCGTCAAAGTGAAACATAAACTATTTTTCGACACCCTCCGAGACAAAATGATGTGGGGCGTTGACCAACGACTTTAAAACCCATTTCTATCCACCTACCCGAAGATTTCATTCATGGTGCATCACAAACTGAGTTCTATCAAGAAATTGTCCAAGTGGCTTTGGAAGACTTGGAAGGGATACCGCTTCCAGGCTTTTCTGAATGCCATTATCGGACTGCTTCTGGTTCTGTCCAATCTTGCTTTCGTATGGGCAACCAAACTGACCATTGACATTGCCACCAAAGTGGAGACAGGCATATCCCTCAATACGGGATTCATCTTATTGTTGTCCATCATCGTTTTACAAATTCTTTTAGGTATCGCTTCCAAATGGATTCGTGCCCTATTGGGCGTCAAAGCGACCAACCGTATGCAGGCGGCTGTTTTCGAGGACTTGCTTTATGCTCAATATAAACCTTTGAAGAAATTTCATACGGGCAACCTGATCAACCGAATTGAAAAAGATGTCGCCGACGTCATCACCTTTCTGACCGAACATATTCCGGCCCTGCTTAACACCTGCGTACAACTGGTCGGCGCCTTTCTCTTTCTTTTTATCATGGACCGTACTTTGGCGTGCGTCGTCGTCATGGTCATTCCTTTCTTCATTCTCTGCAGTAAACTGTATATAAAGAAAATGAGAAAATTGACTCACGCTGTCAGAGATACAGAAAGCAAAATTCAATCCATCATTCAAGAAAGCCTGCAACATACTTTAATAATAAAGACGCTGGAACGCACACAGACTATTATCGAGCGGCTCAAAGGAAGCCAAAAAGATTTACGAGGAGAAATTATCACAAAAACGAAATATTCGACCATTTCTTCCACACTCATCAACGTCGGATTTGCAGCCGGCTACCTTATCACATTTGTCTGGGGAGTTACTTGTCTGGAAAGTGGGACCATCACGTATGGGGCTCTTCTGGCTTTCATCCAACTGGTGGGACAAATCCAAGCCCCTATGCGCGCGCTCACACGCTTCATACCGGTCTTCATTTCTTCTTTTACTGCCAGCGAACGCCTTATGGAATTAAAGGAAATACCTTTAGAGTCAAAGCAAGCTGACACAGCCCTGTCCATACCTGGAGGTATCAGAATAGAAGATGTCTCCTTTGCTTACGAAGAGGAGAGCAGAAAAATATTCGACCATTTCCATTTCGATTTTCCACCTCAGAGCATCACAGCCGTTTTGGGTGAGACCGGTGCGGGAAAGACCACTTTAATCCGACTGCTTCTGGCCATCACCCATCCCAACGAGGGAAGAGTAACACTTTACGACCGGGAGGGCAATCATAAGGAAGCTTCACCGTCGACACGCTGTAATTTCTCATACGTTCCTCAAGGCAACACGCTTCTAAGCGGTTCCATCCGGGAAAACTTATTGTTGGGAAATCCTTCAGCCAGTGAAAAACAAATGCAAGATGCCCTTACTTGTGCGGCTGCCAACTTCGTTTTCAACTTACCCAAAGGTATAGATACCATCTGCGGAGAATTGGGCGATGGTCTGTCTGAGGGACAAGCCCAAAGAATCAGCATTGCACGGGCTCTATTGAAGGAAAGTCCGATTTTGCTTTTGGATGAGGCGACTTCGGCATTGGATAAAGAAACAGAACAAATTGTGTTACAGAATATTACAGAAAGATATCATAACAGGACTTTGATTTTTATAACCCATCGTCCCGAAGTTTTAAAACATTGTACACAAACTTTGAAACTAAGCAAATAGAACTTTTTTGAAAGTTTTTTGCAAATATATTTGGTTGTTTAAGAAAAAGTGCCTACATTTGCAACGCAAAACAAAAAAACACGGGTAAGTGCTGTACGGCCAGCTCCCTTCGAATCCTCCAGGGCTTGACCGCAGCAAAGGTAGTTGGTTGTAGCGGCGCGATACAGAGAGCTTACCCACCCCGCCTCTTTAGCTCAGTTGGCCAGAGCACGTGATTTGTAATCTCGGGGTCGT
>SAMEA104404103__coassemble_455_pt1 | contig 29686 bp, 24 predicted proteins | sample SAMEA104404103__metabat2_high_PE_061 | metagenome-assembled genome bin SAMEA104404103 (sample SAMEA104404103) | Balaenoptera acutorostrata | reverse complement strand
ACAGGCGGATAAGACAGGCGGATAAGACAGGCGGATAAGACAGGCGGATAAGACAGCCGAATCTGAAATAGCAGTCCGGTCCCCCCCTATCCGCCTTTATATTCAAGAAATCTCCATCTTAAGGAATAAATGAAAGTGTTAGGCTTCCTTTTCTGTTATCGCCACTTTAATCACCCCGTCTTCCTTATTTTCGAAGAGCCGGTAAGCCTCCTCTATCCGGTTGAGCGGATAAGTATGGGTAATCAAAGGAGTGGTATCTATTTTCCCGGCCTCGATGAGTGACAACACTTCCTTGCAATCGCAACCATCGACCCCGCCCGTCTTGAAGGTAAGATTTTTACCATACATGTCGGGAAGCGGCAATACCTGAGGACGGTCGTATAGGGCCACCACGGTGACAATGGCATTGGGACGTGCACATTTCCATGCCAACTGGAAGGTATCAGGTCCTCCTGCCACTTCCAAAACCACATCGGCACCTCCATGTTCGCTTTCACGCAAAACCGCAGCTTCGCATTCTTCCGGTGTCACGACGAGGACCTCAGGATAATGTTCACGGATGAACTGACGACGTGCTTCGGATGCCTCACAAACCACAATCTTACGTGGCTGATGCAACATGACACACAACAATGTGCACACACCGGTAGGTCCGGCGCCTATTATCAATACGGTATCTTCTGAGGTAATTTCTGAAATGCGGGCTGCCCAGAAGCCTGTCGCCAGAATGTCTCCGACAAAAAGGGCCTGGCGGTTGGTCACCTTCTCCGGAATGGGGGTCAGCCCCTGGTTGGCATAAGGCACGCGGACATATTCAGCCTGACCGCCGTCGATGCGGCAGCCCAAAGCCCAGCCACCGTGAGGGTCTGTACAATTGTTGACAAAACCGTGACGGCAGAAGAAACAATGACCACAGAAAGTTTCCACGTTGACGCAAACCCGGTCACCCGGTTTAACGGCCGTAACTTCTGCTCCCACTTCTTCCACGACGCCCACCATTTCATGACCGACAGTGATACCGGGAACGGAACGGGGCACACTGCCATGTTTGATGTGCAAATCGCTGGTGCAAATACTACTAAGGGTGACACGGACAATGGCATCTCCCGGATCTATCAACTGTGGACGTGGTTTTTCACGATATTCGAAACGTCCCTTCTCGATATAAGTATAGGTCAACATATTTTTAAACTATATTTATGGTCGCCGGACCCACGACTTCACTTTGCCTTGAATCTATTCAAGCGCCGGATCAGTGGTGAGTCCGTCATACCTATTTTTTATTTATAAGAGTTCCACGAACAGATTTCATCCAAAGATTTACGCGCCTTATCACGATGACGGGCAGTAGAATAGCCCAGGGTGATGAGCAGCGGAATACGATGTCCGCTGATGCCCAGCAGTTTGGCCACCTTCTTTTCGTTGAACCATCCCAAGATACAAGTGCCCAATCCCAGTTCGGCAGCCTGCAAACAGAAATGTTCCACGGCAATGCCCACATCTAAAAGCCGATATTCCTTATCCTTGATGACACTGCCAAAACGGGCAGTGAAATTCATTTTTTCCAGAACCACGGCAATAATCACAGGAGCCTGGGCAGCAAATTTGTTCATCCCCATGCCTGAAGCCGCAGCAGCCATCTCCGGCAACAAACCGGCATCGTCGACCACCACAAACTTCCAGGGTTGGGAGTTACATGCTGAAGGAGCCAAACGCGCAGCCTCCAGACATTTCAAAATAAGATTGCGCGACACCGGCTTTCCAGCCTCATACTGCCGGTCGCTCTGTCTCAAATTGATTAATTCTGCAAAATCCATCTTTCTTTTCTGAATTAGTTCGTCAAAAGACTTTCCGCTCTCAGGGTTTCATCTTTTCAAACTTATACCCCATACGTTTCAACTGCATGGCGGCACCAATGCGGTACATCACCTTGACGCAACGCGCATAGACATGGAAAGCCATCGGACTCTGTGGTTCAACGTGTTCGTTTCGAATCAGCCCCACCGTAGTCTGCCCGCAGCGGCGCACCATGGCTTCCAACTCTTTGGCACTGCGACCCTCCAGCGGCATGCCCAACAAGTCACGGGTGATGTGCTCATCCATATTGTCGAAGCCCTCGTCACCATAATAAGATATATAAGGAGCGGTAGCATATTTTTCCCAGTCGGCATCCCAACCATAAGCTACGGCCATGCCCAGATACATTGCCCAGGCTACCGAAACCACGGGATAGTCCTGGATATTGGGTACTGCATCCGCTACATATTCGGGAGCCAGCACCGTCCACTGATTGTCGATATCGTCGGTAGCCAGCAGCACACCGTCGAGAAAACCGTAGGAAGTGCTCAGTTTGAGCAACTCATCCTGAACTTTAGTTTCAAAATGTTTTAAATAATCTTTATCTTGTATCATATATAATTATTATAAATTCAACGATATATTATAATGTGGGATTCTTTAGATATTTCTTGAACCGCCACGGGGAATCTCGCCATAATGAAATCAGCTTTCTACCCCGCTGACAGAATACGACGGAAGCTATTGAGAGCAGACATATATACGCGGGCCTTCTGACTGCATAAAAGTCCGTACGCCGTCGTAAGCTTTTTTACACAGGCTGTGGACTTTTCCCTTAAGTAATGGAATATATTCCACAGACAATAAACTGGATAAAGCCTCCGACTATCCCCTACCATCTTCCATTTTCCTTTGCTCCCGACTTCCTCTTCTCCTGTCCCAGCTTACCTGTAACCGCTTGCCTGCCATCCTATTTCCTCAACGTTTTGAAAGACAATATGTAACAAGTAATACCCGCTGCGAGGAGAATCATTCCGCATTGAAAAATGAACTTTTCATCTAAAAGGAAGAACGCCCCATGAAGGAAAGTAATCCAGACTAATGAGACCGAAATGATTTTCACACGAAGCGGAATCGATTTCGTCTCACAAAAATGACGGATATATGTTCCCAGATACCGATGGTTGAGCAACCAAGAATGCGCACGAGGAGAACTACGATAAAATATCGCTGCCGCCAGAAGTAAAAACGGTGTCGTGGGAAGCAATGGAAGAAAGATTCCCAATATTCCCAAAGCCACGGATAGAAATCCTAAGGGTAAAAGTATCCATTTCATCATATCCTTACTGAGGATTTTTTAACGGAACAGAAAGATGTAATTAAACAAAGTCCGCCCTATTTTTCTTCCATAGGGGAACCAAGCACCGGGGACCGGTCACTCACAACGGCAATAGGTGTTCGCTCCACAAGTGCATGCCGGCATGATGAGATCCGCCACATAGTCACGATAGAAACGAAACAGTGTGCGATACATCTCCTCATACAAGCCGTTGAGCTTTTCCCCGGTTTCTTCCTCGTTCATCGTACGGTTACGAAAAGGGTCGTCAAAATGAAAATGTTCTGCATATTTCGACGTCAATCCCAACGAAGGCAATTCAGTTTCGGCCTCCTCACACAAAGTGACGATGAAATCCCACGACTTGACAGCCAGCGCACTTGCCGCCACCGGTTTGCGACGGGACATATCATAACCATGCTGGGCCATCACCTGGCAGACCTCTTCCGGCACATGATTTCCCTCGACGATGCCGGCAGTGGTAATTTTCATACCTCTGCCAAAGGCATTCAATATTTCCTGTGCCATACGACTACGGCACACGTCATCATTGCTGATTAATAAAATATCCATTTCCTTGCAAATCCTCTCTTTATCATTCTTTATTCTTACGGGCATTGCGGGCCATTTCAATCAGAGCACGCGAAACGTGACAATAACCCGAAGGATTCTTATCGAGATAATCCTGATGGTAGTCCTCAGCAGCAAAGAAATTTTCCAAAGGCAGCACTTCCACTACCACAGGTTCGGTGTATTTATTAGCCAGACGCTGAACAGCTTCCCGGATTATCTCCTCGTCAGCCGCGTCCACAAAATAGATGCCCGTGCGATACTGGGTACCCACATCCGGTCCCTGCTGGTTCAAAGAAGTCGGGTCGATCATCTCAAAATACAAATCCATCAGAAATGCAAGGTCCACCTGTGCCGGGTCGTATTCTACCTTCACGGTCTCCGCCGCATGCGTGTTGCCTGTGCACACCTGCTGGTAAGAGGGATTTTCAACTATGCTGTTGGCATACCCCACTTCTGTGCGGACCACACCTTCTATCTGTTTCATGAAATGCTCGGTGCCCCAAAAGCAACCTCCGGCAAAATAAATTTGTTTCATGGTAAGTCTGTTTGAAATGTTAGAAACAGTCGTGACACCTATCTGATTGACGGCATTACGCCCTATTTTTGAGCAAAGATATAAAATAACCTTTTCACACACCTTATTTTAATGATAAATGAGGAGAAGAAAATAGGAAAACATGGAAGAGACGGTATACCTATTAAGTAAGTGGTCGAAATTAATCAACATTATATCGGAGATTTTTAGAGAGGGATTTTATCCTTATAAGGAAGGAGCTTAGCGGGCTAAGTAACTGACGCATAAGGGGAAAATCACCTGTAAAAAATTCGATAGAAGTTGAATATAAGAAAACTATATATAATTAATTTTGACTACTTACTTATAATTAATTTTGACTACTTACTTATATATAAGGAATGATATGGGGAATGACAACGAGCAATCGCCTTCCCCGTGCCATCAACAAACTTTTTCAAAAAATGGACTTTCAGACGCTCTTTTAAATACAAAAGTAGGTAAACAAAAACAGATGCCTGCACAAAATCAGCAATTCGGGTACCTACAAAAGATGATAACATTCAAAATAGTCCATTTCACTACAAAAAAGTCTGAAAATAGGTATTATCTAATTAATTTATTGGCTTTTAGTAGGTTTTAATAGTCGATATATCTTATAAAGAAAATGTTGCTTAGCAGTTTTTTTTGATTATACAATACTAACAAATGGTTATTTCTACTAATAAATTAGAATAATTATACCCTAAAATTAAGTATTGCAGAAAAAATAGAAACGTCGTAATTTTGCAGCCGGTTAGAGAAAATATAGTTTTAAAAAATAGAAATATTATGAAATTGAGAAATTTTTTGGCCATGATGGCTGTAGGCTGCCTCACCGTAGGTATGACTTCTTGTGATGACGATGATAACGCTGACGTTCCACCCATAGCTGACCTCACAGGTGTATTTTACGGTGTAAATACAACTAGCGTAATGGGCAGCCAAGACGCTGACTCTACTAGCGTATCCAAGTTGATCAATGAAGGTAATGGTAAATTTACCGTAGTACTTCCAGAATCTACAGAACCTGCATCTGATCCTATGGCAATGCCTACCATCCAGTTGAAGGGAGTTCAGTTCGTTGCCGACGGCAAGGATAACTATACAGCTGTCATCGACTCTACAGTCGTTCAGGTAAACGACAAGAAGGCTACCATCAAGAAATTCAAGGGCATTGTCAATCCAGTGTCTAAGAAATTTACTGTAAGCTTCAGCCTCCAATATGGCAGAATGCCTCTCTTTATCGATAACTCATTCAGCACTCTTACTAAGGAAGACTTCGTATGCGGCAAATTCGTAGGCGTCAGCTCTATGAAGGTTCACGGTCAGGATGCAGGCAGCGATTCAACTTCTGTCGCTACCATCGCTATCCAGGAAAATGGTAAGTTCGCTGTTTCTCTCCCAGCTGCAGCTAAGGAAGGTAGAGGCATGGATTTGCCATCTATCACACTCAGCGACATTGAATTGGCAGGCGACGCTAACGTCTTCACTTTCGCTAACGACTCTTTGGGTGTTCAGGCTGGTGGCATGAACATCATTATCAAGGATTTGAAGGGTACAGTAAAGAACAATGTCATGTCTCTTAGCTACACTTTCAAACCAGGCGCTATGCCAATGTATATCAATACAACTTATACTGGTAACAAACAGAACAAGTAATTGATTACAATCATTAAATAAAACACAGACAGAGATGGGAATGGTAGAAAAACTGCCATTTCCATCTTGTAGTATTACCCATATAATTAAAACTCATAATCGACAATACTTACATATTGTTATTTTGACAGTTTTTCGCCTAAAACGACCCCAACATTTAAGTATTGCCAAAAATAATAAAATCCGATACTTTTGCAAGAAAGTAGGAACTAAATTATTCGATATGACCTTCATAAAAAAAATGGTTCTCCTGGCCTGCGGTGCCCTGTCAATGCCTCTTACCTCATGTGATGGTATTTTTGAGGATATTTACGATGTGCCAACGGAAAGTCAGAACAGCAACAATGGTTTTATCCATGTAGATTTAAGCCAGCACAAAGGCACAGTCTATGTGGATGCTTCTTCATACACCCGATGGATGTATATCGATTTTCACAAACGCGCTTTAGATTCTGTGAACATCGTAAAAGGTGGTGAAGAATTTGACGGGCAATGGGATTTGGCCGTGCATCGTTATGATGCCAAGACCCACAATGGCTCCGTGATTGAAACAGAATTTACTGATTTGGAGAAATTCAGAGAGTCCGGCAAATTACCTGAGGGCACCTTCACCGAAGATATCGATACCGACTCCACCATCATCACCGACATGTCGCACATGATGGATGGACAAATCGGTTATGCAAAAAGCAAAGTCAACGTAGTGCTCTCCAAATGGCTCAACCGAGACATGAGCACCATGCCGCCTATCTACACCCTTTCGGACAAAGTCTATGTGGTTCGTTTTGACGACGACACCTATGCGGCTGTCAAATTGGTGAATTTCATGAATACGGCCAGCGTCAAAGGTTACCTGACCATCGACTATATTTATCCGGTTGAATTCTAAAGCGTGTCAAAATGAAAGGAAAAAATATTCTTATCGCTGGTGCTTTAATTTGCACGACATCCGTCAATGCACAGCAAATCGTCAAAGGCACGATCACCGACAGCAACCATCAACCTCTGGCCGGCGCCAAAGTAGTGGCCGACGGTGAATCGAAAGTGAAAACTGTGACCGACGACCAGGGACGTTTCAAACTGAAAATGCCCACAGCTGGAAAATTCACCCTCACCGCTTCTTATATCGGTTACAGCAGTCAGTCGACAACACTCCAGCTCAACGGCCGGGACGTTGAAGAAAACATCATTCTCAAAGAAGACGAAACCGACTTGAACGAGGTCGTTGTCACTGGTACCCGTACGCCACGTCTGCTGAAGGACGTGCCTATTCTTACCCGTGTCATCTCCAGTGAGGATATCGCAAAATCGGATGCCACAGATATCGGCGAACTGCTTCAGACTGAACTTCCTGGCATCGAATTTTCCTTCTCCATGAACCAACAGACTTCGCTCAACATGCAGGGCTTTGGAGGAAATTCCGTACTTTTCCTGGTCGATGGCGAACGCATCGCGGGTGAGACCCTCGACAACATCGACTACAGCCGTCTGTCTTTGGACAATGTCGAACGTGTGGAGATTGTCAAGGGCGCAGCCTCCTCTCTCTACGGTTCCAACGCTGTGGGAGGTGTGGTGAACCTTATCAGCAAAAAAGCCAAGGAACCCTGGGCACTCAATCTCAATGCCAAAATGGGAGCACATGGAGAACAGCGCTATGGCAGTGCCCTCTCCACCAAGACACGCAAGACGAACAACACCTTGAATGTGCAATATAACCAGATTGACACCTACCTGTTGAAAGGCGAAACCGACCAGTTCGACTGTATGGGCAGCAAGGTATGGAACTTCAAGGACCGTTTCATTTACCAGCCCATAGAAGATCTCGAAATGACTGCCAAGGCCGGCTATTTCTTCCGTGAGAGGGATACCGGACCTACCAAGAAGGAACGTTATCGCGGATTCAATGGCGGGCTGCGCGGCATTTACGATTTCACCCCTGCCAGCAATCTCGAACTTTCGTATACGTTCGACCAATACGACAAGAGTGATTTCAGTCCGCTCAGCGAATTGGATGTCCGCGACTACAGCAACGTGCAACACATCACCCGGGCTTTGTACAACCAGACTTTCAACGGCAAACATTATCTGACCTTGGGCGCCGACTATATGCGCGATTACCTCATGTCCTACCAGTTTAAGGACGGAGGCAGCCACAAACAGCATACAGCTGATGTCTTCGCCCAGTTCGACTGGAATCCTTTCGAACAGTTCAACGTCATTGCCGGCGTTCGTTACGACTATTTCTCAGCAGCCGAGATGCAGCATGTTTCTCCTAAACTGGGATTGATGTACAAATTCGGTCACGGTTCTTTGCGTGCTTCCTATGCCAGCGGTTTCCGGGCGCCTACCTTGAAGGAAATGTATATGAACTTTGATATGGCCAGTATCTTCATGATTTATGGTAATCCGGATTTGAAACCTGAATCCAGCCATAATCTCCTGCTGACCGGCGAATATAACCTCGGACGTTACAACTTCACTCTTTCCGGATTCTACAACCTTGTGGACAACCGTATCACAACTGCCTGGAATCAGGAATTGGACGGCATGAAGTACACCAACATGGCAAAACTCCGCATTGGCGGTGTCGATGCGAATGCTTCTGTCAAATATCCTTGCGGATTCGGAGCCCGTGTCTCCTACGTCTACACACATGAACATATCAAGAAGGGTGAGCCTCTCACTTCGAGCACACGCCCGCATACTGCGACTGCCCGTATAGAATACGGCAAGCTCTGGAAAAATTATGGTTTCAACGTGTCTCTCAACGGCAGAGTATTGTCAAAGGTCACGACCGACGAATATACAAAGACCGACTCGTATGAGGAGACCGAAAGGGTGACTTATCCTTCCTATACCATCTGGAACTTTCACCTGACTCAACACATTTGGAGAGGCATGAATCTTTCATTGAACGTAGAGAACTTATTCAACTATCGTCCAAAGGATTATCAATATAACTCCCCAACTTCGACCGGTACCACTTTCTCCGCCGGTCTGTGTATTAACGTTGAACAATTCTTCAAGAAATAAAAGTAGACATAAACAATATCTTTATGAAAAAAAAGAAACTCATTTACATCATCGCAGCTGCCGTACTGAGCATCATTGTGCTCGGCGGCATTTGGTCCTGCTGGTTCAGTTCGACCAAAGTGGGCTTCCTGAATTACCAGGTGATCAATCTAGGTCAGATTGGTAAGGCGAACACCAACTCCTTCATAGAAATCAGTGAAGTGAGTCAGGAAGATTTGAAGGACCTCGGTCAGTACGACATGCTCTTCATCAATGGCATGGGCTTGCGCATCAACGAAGAAGAACGTGCCCTTATCCAGGAAGCAGCCGACAAGGGTCTTCCCGTATTGACAACCGCAGCCACCAACCCGGCCAACAATATCTGTTCACTCGACAGCCTTACTGCTGATACGCTTACCAAATATATTGGCAACGGAGGACGTAAGAATTACCGCAGTGCTTTGAACTATGTCCGCAAGCACATCGACGGGAAGGTGATTTCCGTTGACGAACCAGAAGCGTTGGTTCCTGCCTCAACGGATTTGCTTTACCACGCGGATCCTGCACATCCTGAAGACGAAGAATTGGGCTTTGAGACCATTGCGGCTTACCAAAAATTCTTGAAAGATAACAATTTGTGGAAAGAAGGCGCACCCAGCATCATCATCACAGGTCAGATGGGCGAACCTACCGATTTGATTAAGAAATTGGAAGAAACCGGCAACATGGTATACCCGGTACGCAATATACTCCGTATCATCGCCACCACACAGATTGACTCCATCCAGCCAGCTGCCATTATCAATATGGCGCACGGAAGATTGGGCGACGATGTGGTAGATTACCTCGGTCAGCAGAACATTCCTCTCTTCTCACCTTTGAATGTAAACAAACTCGTTGAAGACTGGGAGAAGGACAAAATGGGCATGAACGGCGGTTTCCTCTCACAGAGTGTGGTCACTCCTGAAATCGACGGTGCCATCCGTCCGTTTGCGCTCTTCGGCCATTATCTCGACGAAGAAGGATTGCAGCAAGCATACGCCATCCCCGAACGTCTGGAGGACTTCGTCGTTACCGTCAACAAATATATCCAGCTCAAGCACAAGAAAAATAGTGAGAAGCGTATCGCCATCTATTATTATAAGGGTGCCGGTCAGAGTGCTCTGACTGCAGGCGGTATGGAAGTGGTTCCTTCGCTCTACAATCTTCTGAAGCGTCTGAAAGCTGAAGGATATGACGTGAAGAATCTCCCGGCTTCCTCTGCCGAACTGGAAAAGATGATCCAGGCCGATGGTAAGGTATTCGGCACTTACGCAGAAGGTGCTATGGAAGAATTCATCAACAAGGCTCATCCTCAGATTGTCAACAAGACAGATTATGAAGCTTGGGTCAAGAAATCCATCAAACCTGAGAAATATGCAGAAGTAGTCGCTACGCATGGCGAATTCCCTGGCCAGTATATGGTCAACAGTAAGGGGGAACTGGCTATCTCCCGTCTGGACTTCGGCAATGTGATATTGCTCCCCCAGCCTGCCGCTGGTGCTGGTGACGATGCCTTCAAAATTGTACACGGCACAGATGCCGCACCTCCCCATATTTATCTCGCCTCTTACTTGTGGGTGCAGAACGGATTCAAGGCCGACGCCCTCATCCACTTCGGTACTCATGGCAGTTTGGAATTCACACCTAGAAAGCAGGTGGCTCTGAGCAGCTACGACTGGCCTGACCGTCTCGTAGGCACTACGCCCCACTTCTACATCTACTCCATCGGCAATGTCGGTGAAGGCATGATTGCCAAACGTCGTTCTTATGCAGGCTTGCAGTCTTACCTGACGCCTCCGTTTATGGAAAGCAGTGTGCGCGGCATCTATCGTGAATTGAGCGAAGCCATCAAGATTTACAATAACAAACTGGCTGGCGGCAACAAAGCCGAACTGGACAAATGTGCATTGAAGGTGAAGGCACTCACCGTGAAGATGGGTATCCATCGTGATCTCGGTCTCGACAGCATCCTCACCCAGCCTTACACAGAAAAGCAAATCGCACACATCGAGCATTTTGCTGAAGAACTGGCTACTGAAAAGATTACCGGTCAGCTTTATACAATGGGAGTACCTTATACCCCCGAACGTATCAAGAGCAGCGTCTATGCAATGGCTACCGAACCCATCGCTTATAGTCTCTTGTCTCTGGACAAGATGCGCAAGGTTGCCAATCCAGGTTTGGAAAAGCACAAGACCCTCTTCACTGAAATCTATCTCAACCCTGCCCGTGCTCTCGTGGGACAGTTGATGGCCCGTCCGGAAATGGCTAGCGACGAACTCATCTGCCGCACAGCCAAAATTTCAAAAGAGGAATTGAAGCGTGCCCGCTACATCGACAGTGTCCGCACAGCTCCTAAGGGCATGATGGCTATGATGATGGCCATGTCCAAAAAGATGCGCAGCAATGGCGGCAAAATGGGTGGCATGAAGATGCCTGCCGGACATCCGAAGGTCGACATGACCAAGATGCCAAGTATGGAAGCCATGGCCAAGATGAAGAAGGCCATGGAAAAGAAGAATTCTGAAAAGAAGGCTGCTGCTGAAAAGGCTCCTTCCATGAAGGATATGATGAAGCAGAAGGCTCCTGAGTTCACCAAGGAAGAAATCAACTTTGCCATCGCTGTCAAGGAGGTTGAACGCACCATCATGAATGTGGGCAACTACAGCAAGGCTTTGATGAACAGCCCGGAAAACGAAATGAGTTCTCTCGTGAACGCCTTGAACGGCGGTTACACAAAACCATCACCAGGCGGTGACCCTATTGCCAATCCGAACACCATCCCTACCGGCCGCAACCTCTATGCCATCAATGCTGAGGCGACTCCTAGCGAATCAGCCTGGGACAAGGGCGTCCAGTTGGCCAAGAATACCATCGCCATGTATCGCGAACGCCACAATGACAGTATTCCTAGAAAGGTCAGCTACACTTTGTGGAGTGGTGAATTTATCGAAACAGAAGGTGCTACCATCGCACAGATTTTATATATGCTGGGTGTCGAACCTATCCGTGACGCCTTCGGCCGTGTCAACGATATCCGTCTGATACCATCCAAGGAACTGGGACGTCCGCGTATCGACGTGGTAGTCCAGACCAGCGGTCAGTTGCGCGATTTGGCAGCTTCTCGCCTTTTCCTCATCCACCGCGCAGTTGAAATGGCTGCCCAGGCTAAGGACGACGAATACGAAAACCAGGTAGCAGCCGGTGTCGTAGAAGCTGAACGTGTATTGATTGAAAAGGGAGTCAGCCCTAAGGAGGCCCGCGAAATCTCTACCTTCCGTGTATTCGGTGGCAGCAACGGTAACTATGGCACAGGAATCCAGAGCATGGTTCAGAGCAGTGACCGTTGGGAAAGCGAAAAGGAAATCGCTGATGTCTATCTGAACAACATGGGTACTTTCTACGGTTCTGAGAAGAACTGGGAAACAGTTCGCGAATATGCCTTCGAAGCAGCCCTGACCCGCACCGATGCTGTCATCCAGCCTCGTCAGAGCAATACCTGGGGTGCCTTGAGTTTGGACCACGTCTATGAATTCATGGGCGGTATGAACCTCGCCGTGCGCAATGTCACCGGCAAGGATCCGGACGCTTACCTCAGCGACTACCGCAACCGCAACAACGTGAAGATGCAGGAGGTGAAGGAAGCTATCGGCGTAGAAAGCCGCACCACAATCTTCAACCCTGAATATATCAAAGAAAAGATGAAGGGCGAAGCCAGCTCTGCCAACACCTTCTCTGAAATGGTAACCAACACCTTCGGTTGGAATGTCATGAAACCAGATGCCATCGACACAGAAATGTGGGACGAAATCTACAACGTATATGTGAAGGATAAATTCAATCTCGGTGTAGACAAGTATTTCGAAAAGGTGAATCCAGCAGCATTGCAGGATATGACCGCCGTCATGATGGAATCTGCCCGCAAGGGTATGTGGAAGGCCAGCGAACAGCAGTTGAAGGACGTTGCCCAGTTGCACACAGATTTGATTGAAAAATATCGTCCGGCATGCACCGGCCACGTATGCGACAATGCGAAGTTGCGCCAGTTCATCGCTTCCAAAACTTCTCCGGAAGCTGGAAAGAAATATGAACAGAATATCAGCGAAATCCGCGACGCTTCTTTGAATAGTAATGACAAGAAGGGTATGGTAATGAAGAAGGAGGAACTCCAGAAGCAGAACGATCAGGAAACCAGCCAGATCAACAACTGGGTGGTCATCGGTATCGTAGTAGCTGCCATCGTCATTCTTGCCTTACTCGTACACAGACGCAGAAAATCCGCTAAATAATTTTATATGGAAACTGTAGTTACGGTTCTTATGATAGTAGTTTGCTTCAATTATCTATTGAAGCAAACCTATCGTAAAACCTATTTTGTAATAGCCTCAGCCGTGATCGCCGCTCTCTTTGTCGGCATGATGTGGCCTTACGCCATTGAACAGTCCAAGACACAGATTACCGACTGGCTCAACAATACGCAGCTCATGCGCGACACGGCCGTCATCCTGAGCATTGATGTGATTTTGCAGATTGCTTACTGCATGCTCGCCGCCAATATGATGACCACCGGCGAAGTGAAGCCCCGCACCTTGTGGACCTACCGTTTTCTCCGTTGGTTCCCGGGCATCATGATCTATCCGGTCTTCTTCAGTTTGTTGGTGACCGTGATTTTCACCTTCCCGGGCAAATCCTTCTCCGGCATCGCCTGGACACTGGCAGCAGTGCTCCTCATCGCGATTCCCGCAGGAGCGGCTTTTCTCCGCTGGCTGCTTCCTGAGAAAGAGCTCCGTTTGGAACTGCTTTTCCTTTGCAACGCCCTCATCGCCATTCTCGGCGTCATCTCCACCGTGAATGGACAGACAACCGTTGCCGGACAATCTGAAGTGCAATGGACCGCTCTGGCAGGCATCATCGGCATGATATTCGTCGGCGCCGTCTTCGGATACATCCTTCGCAGTATTTTACTTAAAAGAAAAATCAAAAAACAATTTTCATAACAATTTTCAACCATGAATGTAATTTCTGATATCCTCAACTGGATTTCAACCGGTCTTCTGGTACCAGTGATCGTATTGCTTATTTTGTTCTTCATCCGTGCCCTTCTCCTTATCGGCAGTTTCTTCGGACAGTATATGTCCATGCGCAAGACAGAGCGTTTCTTGAAGGTGGAAATGGATCAGCTGACAGCTGAGAATCTGGATGAATTTGAGACCAAATTACCTGAAAAGCCCAACTCATTGGCTATCGCTTACCTCAAGCGCATCATCGGCACCAAGACCAGCCCTGCCCACATTCAGAAACTTTTGAGCGATTTCGAAATCGATGCAGACAAGGATCTCTCTACTTCCAAGACCATGACCAAGATGGGCCCGATGCTGGGTCTGATGGGTACCCTGATTCCTATGGGTCCTGCCCTCGCAGGTCTGGCCAGCGGCGATATCGCCTCAATGGCTTACAACATGCAGGTGGCTTTCGCTACCACTGTGGTTGGTTTGTTCATCAGTGCCACTGGTTTTGTTACCCAGCAGATCAAGCAGCGCTGGTATTTACAGGATTTGACTAACTTGGAATTCTTCACAGAATTGCTCAAAGAAAAGAAATAAGACATGAGAAGAAGATTATTGAACAAAGGCGAGGATGACGATCCAATGAGCGTAGTCAGTAACCTCTTCGACGTGGCTATGGTGTTTGCCGTAGCACTGATGGTTGCGCTCGTCACCCGTTACAACATGACCGAGATGTTCAGTCAGGAAGATTTCACCATGGTGAAGAATCCGGGTAAGGATAATATGGAAATAATTACCAAGGAAGGCCAGAAAATCAACAAATACACTCCTTCGGAAGACCAGACCTCCAAGAGCGACAAGAAAGGCAAGAAGGTGGGTATCGCTTATGAACTGGAAAACGGAGAAATCATTTACGTACCAGAATAAACACCCGTCTGTTTGAAAATAGAATTGATATTCATGGGAGTCTCCCGAGAAGAACGAATCTGGCAACCAGGGTTTGCTTCAGCATCTGCTTTCAGCAATCCGGCAGCCACCGGTAACAGGACGGACGGAAAATGAATTCAGTTCACTTACTTACATTTTGAAAGCCCTGTCAGGAACGTTCCTGGCGGGGCTTTTTGTTGCCTTGGAGAAAATGATTATCTTTGGAAGGCGGCTGACGGTTGTGGAATCTGATTTTCCACTTCTCTTACTTCCGGCCGCCTCAATGCCGACATGAAATATCGTACAAAAAATTATACCCTTCGCCAGGAACCCGGAGTCTATTATGTCTGGGTGGGCGGCAGCTGCGACTACAACCGGAAAGAACGTTTTGGGGGCGGAGCCTCAGTCATCGAACAAGAGCAGAAGATCATCGAGCGCTATACGGTCACAGATATCCATACGACGGAATACCGGATGTTGCTCGCGGTCATCATTCATGCATTGGAAACACTACCGGAAAAATCTGTCATACAGATTCTCACCAATGTGGCTTATCTGCAGAACTTCGACCAACCGCTCCAACCGCAGTCTGCCAATCCGGACCTCATCGCACAGTGTATCCAGTTAAAAGAGCGGCACGAACAGGTCGCCCTCAAGGTGGTGCCTTACCACAAATACGACAGACTGGTGGAACTGCATCAGATTGCCCATGAGGAAATGAACCGGCTGAGGGTTTCCTACACCCAATGAAGGTTCTTCTTTTTTTCATGGCCCCAGCAACAAAAGGCCCCTGTCGGGCAACCATTGGAGGGAATCTTCGATTATATAAATAAAATCTATTAATTTTGCAGATTCCATTCAAAATTCATTGATATATATAATTGACTCAGATTTTCAATCATGAAGATCCGGAAAATGCTCGACTGCTTTTCTTCACATTCCTAAATAAATAGCATTATGCCCATCATACCTGTCACCGGGTTGGATCATCCCGGAGTGAGAATCTTCACCCAGCTCACCGAACCCCAGCTTCGCAACCGGCTGCATCCGGAGGAAGCGGTATTCATCGCCGAAAGTCCCAAAGTCATCCATGTGGCACTCGACGAGGGGTACGAACCGCTGTCGTTGCTGTGCGAAGAAAAACATATTCAAGGAGATGCGGCGCCCATCATTGCGCGCTGTCCCGATATACCTGTTTATACAGGACCGAGAGGATTACTGGCCGACCTGACCGGCTACAAACTGACACGAGGGGTACTTTGTGCCATGCGACGCCCACAGCCCCGTTCGCTGGAAGAAGTCTGCCACAACGCCCGCCGCATCGTGGTCATCGACAGTGTGGTCGATTCCACCAATATCGGAGCCATCTTCCGTTCCGCTGCCGCCCTGGGTATCGACGCCGTACTCCTCACCCCGACTTCTTGCGACCCTCTCAACCGCCGTTCTGTGCGGGTATCCATGGGGTCGGTATTTCTCATCCCCTGGACCTGGCTCCCCACGCCGGTGACACCCCGTCTGAACGAACTGGGATTCAAGACGGCTGCCATGGCTCTGACCGACCAGTCCGTCTCCATCGACGATCCCGTTCTGACGACAGTGGACAAACTCGCCATCATCATGGGCACCGAGGGAGACGGTCTCGCTCCGACGACCATCGAAGAGGCAGACTATGTAGTCCGCATCCCAATGTCACATCATGTCGATTCGCTCAATGTCGCAGCGGCCTCCGCGGTGGCTTTTTGGGAATTGAGAAAAAGATGAGATGCAAAGAGAGACCTCCGGTAGAACCTGGGGGATTCCGAAACGGCTCCGAATAACCCGGTTGATTACGGGCACCTGCCCATTAAATAAAGAACAAAATGAGAAACGACACCTTATATGTCAGCGACCTCGACGGCACCCTCCTCAACGGGCAATCCCAATTGTCGGAAGGCACCATCAGTTCGCTCAACCGCCTCATCCAAGAGGAGGGCGCGCTTTTCACAGTGGCCACAGCCCGCACGCCTGCCACCGTGACAGGCATCATGAAAAAAGTCAATACCCGGCTTCCCTTCATTGTCATGGCGGGGGCTGCCTATTGGGACAACGCCCGGGAGCAATACCAGAAAACACGGTTCATCTCCAACGACCTGGTCACCCGACTCCTCGAATGCTACGGGCACCACGACATCCATCCCTTCATCTACCGCCAGCACGGTAACTGTATCCATGCCCACCATGTGGCAGCCATGACAGATGCCGAACGGGAATTTATCAACCACCGCCTCACCTCTCCGTTGAAACAGCTCTTTGTACAGGAGAAACTTTCGGGACAGGATGAGGATGGTACCATGCTCGTTTTCAGCATGGGAACCTATACGGCCCTCCGCGCCATTGCCGATGAAATAGAGCAACAGTCGTTGCCGTGCACCTTCATGTGCTACCACGATATTTTCGACCACGAACAGGGATATCTGGAAATTTATGCGGCAGGCACCACCAAGGCACAGGCCATCCAGCACATGGCGTCCCAACTGGGCGTCGAACGTACAGTGGTCTTCGGTGACAATCTGAACGACATCCCGATGATGCAGGAGGCCTCCCACAGTGTCGCCGTCGGCAATGCTTTCGAAGAGGTAAAAAATCAGGCAGACGAAATCATCGGCACCAACGAGGAAGACGCGGTGGTGCATTGGATTGAAAGGGACGTGAAGACTCCGGTTGCCAGGTGATTGAAAAGGATCTTCGTAAGAAGTTGTTGACATAAAGGCTAGGTTACTAAGTGGTCGGAATTAATCTCCGATATAATATCGGGAAAAGCAAAATGTAAAATTAGATTCGACTACTTAGTAATGGTAAAAAATAACTTCATACAGTTTTAAAATATTTTTCTTCCTTTCTCCCGCTATTTTTTATCCGTCTCTTGTTCTGCTTGGAAGCGCGTCGGCAGTCGTGTAGCCCGCTACACTCCTTTCTCCTAACTTCCCATCAGACGCAAGATTCGAACAAAAAATTGCCGAACTTATTATTTCACCATTACTTACAATAATTTTTATGATGAGTTCATTATGAAAAAAGTCAATCTGGACCACCAGCTGAGTTTGTTCGGCGACGAGGATTTCGACACAACGGAATACGCCCCAAAACCGACGGTCGTCATTTCTTCGACTCCTCGTGGAGAGGGAGAGGTGCATTATGCAAATATCCTTCATCTCCTCCATCAGGAGAAATACAATCACGACGCTTTGTTTCTCCGTCTGGGAAAATCTGATTTCCGCAGCGGATTCCATCTCAAGCCCAAGGATATCGCCTACATCCGCAGCAAAGGGATGGATGCCATCCGCCAGCATGCCGCCGACTTTGTGCAGAAGCGGCTGGCGCCGGCTTATATTCCGAACGATGGCAAACAGACGCCCATGCGCGGACATCCGGTATTTCTTGCCCAGCATGCCACTGCCTGCTGTTGCCGGGGCTGTTTCGAGAAATGGCACCATATCCCGGCGGGAAGAGCACTGACACCGCAGGAACAGGCTTATGCCGTGAGTGTATTAATGACATGGATTGAAAAAGAATTTCATGCTGCAGAATCACGTATAAAATAAATATCCTCAATGGGTCAAGTATATCATACAGTAATTACCGTGTGCAATTAATCACAGCTAGGAGATCAGTATATCATATAGTAAAATAAGGTATGAATTAGATAACATCAATGGGATAAGTATATCATTAGCGGAATTTAGTATGGAATATAAAATATGGAACAACACCCGCGAAAGTGTGCCGACTGTCTATGTGCATTCTTTTCGAGGAGAGGGAGCGACCTTGTGGGAAACTTGCCAGCGACTGAAATGCCCGCCCTTCAATCTCGTCGCTCTCCATCATTTTGATGGGGACCGGGATCTGACACCTTGGGAAGCGGAAAATGTACGTCCGGGACAACCTGCCTTCGGAGGAAAGGCGGGCCAACATCTCAAAGAACTTTTGGAGAATATCCTGCCCCAGGTGGAAGCGGCTCTTCCGGCTCCTTCTCTCTATATCTCGCAAGCGGGTTATTCACTGGCGGGATTGTTCACCCTCTGGTGTGCGGCGCAGACCCACCAGTTCGACCGCATCGCCTGTGTCTCGGCTTCCTTCTGGTATCCGGGACTGTTGGAACAATGGCCCGGATGGTTGGAGAATCTCCAGCTGCACAGTCTTTATTTTTCGTTGGGTAACAAGGAAAGCAAGACGCCCCATCCGTTGATGCGGCAAGTGAGGGAGCATACACAAACCCTCTACGAAGGTGTGGCAGCACACCATATCCCGACTATTTTTGAAATCAATCCGGGCAACCATTTTACCGAACCGGATTTGCGCATGGCGAAGGCTATCAAATGGTGTTTGGAACAATAAGTTTTCCAAAACCGGGTCGGCCGGCAGTCCGAGGCCAGTAAGTGGGATTCCGACGGGGACGACCTCACTTTCTCCCCTTTTCTGAAAATAATCGCTACCAACAGCCCATTATTTTCGGTCTTTTGCCAACTGTTTCATGACACACCATGAATGAAATCTCGGTATTTGCGTTCATTTTTCCCTTAATATCCTTAATAAATGTTTATCACTAACGAGTAACAAACTAGAAAACTTTATCTTTGTTCAAAAACATCGGACCGTTTCCGGTCTCTATCCCTAAAATACGGGTCCTTACATAGCCCGACAAACCGACTTTTTTAATGAACAAAAAAATTAAGAAAATACTAAAGATATTCAGCATCACGGTCGTCAGTCTCATCGTGTTGCTGACCGCCGTCATTGCGGTAGCTGTCAATTTTGTTTTTACTCCAGAAAAGCTGACCCCGCTCATCGTCAAGGCAACCAACGAAAGTCTGGATGCGAAATTGGACATCAAACGGGTGGAACTGACCTTCTTCTCCACCTTCCCCGAATTCACCTTGAACGTGGAGGATGGTAATCTGGTTTCCAAGGCCTTGCGCGACACTTTGTGGGAAAAGACCGACACACTGGTCCAGTTCAAGGCGTGTACCGTGGTGGTCAATCCGGTCGATTTTCTCAAAGAAAAGAAAATCAGTGTCAAAAACATCCGTCTGGACGGGGCACGGCTCTATGCCTTCGTCGACGAGTCGGGAAAAGAAAACTGGAACATCGTGACGCCCTCCGACAGTGTGAAGGAGGAGGAGAAAGAGAGTGATGCCCAAATCGATATTCACGAAATCAATCTCAACGAGGTCGCCCTCAACCAGACCCATCTGACTTATGACGACCGGAATACGAAGGTGTACGCCCAACTGGACAGTGCCGACCTCCATCTCCGGGCGCATCTGAAGAAAGAGCATTCTAAAATGACACTGGAGTTCAGCAACCAGAATCTCATTTTCTGGCAGGACGGACAACTGCTCGCCAGTCGTCTGCGCACCTCTCTCAAGGCCGACCTCGACTTGAACGTCGCCACTCGTTTGCTGACGGTGAACGAGGCTTCGCTCAATGTCAACGACAACACCTTCCACCTTTCGGGAACGCTCGCCAAAGACAGTGTTCCCCAATCTGCCGTCACGGACATCCGGTATACTCTGAAGGTGCCTTCACTGGCTACCCTCCTCAACCGCATACCGGAAACCATTGTCAGAAAGGGAATTGCCAAAGCCAAAGGTGAAATACATATTTCGGGACAGGTCAAGGGCAGTTTGCGGCGTGACCTCCTCCCTACCGTCAGTCTCGATATGCAAGTGCGCGGAGGGGCTTTCCAATACCAGGGCATGCCCTATGGCATCGATTTGTTGAATTTGGATGTCAACGCCTTTGTGGACCCGGCCCGCCGCCAACCTTCCTCCTTCCGTCTGGATTTGAAGAATCTGGAAGGAGCACACACCCGTGTTTCAGCCAAGGTGGATGCCAAAAATATTTTTAAAGATCCCCAGTTCACCGCCTTGTTGAAATCGAACATCGATCTCACGGCTTTGGCGAAGACGGTGCCACTGCGTGAAGGCATACACATAGAGGGCGGCATTGAAACCGACTGTCAGTTGTCCGGTGTGCTGTCGTCTATCCGGCGCAAGGATTTCGGCCGCATCCCTGTATTCGGCCGTATCCAGTTGAAAAAGATGAGGTTCGAGGACCAGCAGCAACAGGTGAAGTTTGGCGGGGATGCGCATTTCAACTTTGTGGGCAAGGACCACATGCAGGCGGAAGTGCAAGCCAACAGCCTGAAACTGGAAACTGCTGAAATACAGACTTCTCTGGAACAGATCCGGGCCACGCTCCATTCCTCCTCCTTGCAGGACACCAGCCGTATGGCGAGTATCGAGGGAAACGTGGAATTCCAAAAGTTGAAAGCCACCTCGGGCGATTCGCTTTATCTTGCCGGACAGGGAGCCCGCGCAAAGGTGAGTTTGCGCCCCAGCAGAAAGAATGTGAAACGTCCGTTGGTCAATCTCTCCCTCGATGCGGACAGTCTTTATCTGCGCTTGCGGAATACAGTAGCGGGAATGGACCGTGGCGGCATCCGTATGGAGGCGGAACAGGTCAGCGACAGCATGTGGGTGCCGCAGAGCGTGATCGGGTTCAAACATCTGGCTTTCAAAACGCCGGAGTTGAAATTGCCAATCGGAGTGCAGAAGACCGCACTGACTTATAAAAACCAGCAATTGAAACTGCAGAACGCGGAAATGAACATCGGGCGCTCCAACCTGGTGGCGTCCGGAAATATTCTGAATGTTTACGATGCCTGGAAGCATCATGTGCCGTTAAAGGCCAGTCTCACGCTGACTTCGGACAATCTGGACGGCAACCAACTGATGAAGGCCTTGAACACGGCAGAGGAAACCACTGGCAACAGCGGGAACGAACTTGCACTACTCGATGTCCCCGCCGACACAACGGTCAGCGAGGCACCGATGAAATTGTTTGTCCTGCCGGCGAATATTGATTTCCAGCTCAAAACTCATTTCAAACAGGCCTCTTTCAGCAATCTCCATTTGAACGATCTGGAGGGGGATGTCGTGCTGCGCCACCAGACTGCCTACCTCAAGAATCTGAGCATGAAGGCATGGGATGCAGAAATGGATGCCACCGTCATCTATCATGCCAGTCAGAAGGACCGGGGCTACACGGGATTCGATTTCAAATTGAAACGTGTCAACATCGGACAGCTGGTCGAAGTGGTGCCCGCCCTCGACTCCATCATGCCGATGCTGCGCTCCTTCAAGGGCATCGTCAACTTCGAGGCACAAGCGGAATCACAACTCGACAGTCTGCTGAATCTGCAGATACCTACCCTGCGCGCCGCCATGAACATCAAGGGCGACAGTCTCGTTCTGATGGACGGTGAGACCTTTGCTGAAATCAGCAAGATGCTGATGTTCAAGAACAAGAAGCGCAATCTCATTGACAGCATTTCGGTGAATGTCATCGTGGACAAGGGAAACGTGACCGTCTATCCCTTTGTCATCCAGATGGACCGTTACCGGGCTGCGGTGGGAGGTTCACAGGATCTGGACATGAATTTCAAATACCACATTTCGGTGTTGAAATCTCCGGTTCCGTTCAAACTGGGCATCAATATCAGCGGCAATCTGGACAAGATGAAATTCCGTCTGGGCAAAGCTAAGTATAAAAACCAGGTGACGCCGGCGGCCATTCTGAAAGTGGATACCTCGCGTGCCAATCTGGGACGTACCATTATCAGTGATTTCGAACGTATCATGATCAATGCCAAACGACGAAATGAGAAGTTGAAAAAATAAGATGAAAAATCCAAACGGAATGATAAACTGATAAGATGACAAGATAAGATGACAGACGAAAATCCCTGCTGTCAGCAAAACGTCCGCTCCGGTCCGACAACGACCGTAGCGGACGTTTTTTCGTGTCTACAATAGTCCGACATTCAGTCAGTTATCCAAAAGAATTTTTCAAAATTCCGAAAGGAATTCCCTATAATTTTTACCTCTGCACAAATTCCATCCCACTTTTGAACAGGGAGGCTCCACCCTGCGAATCACCTATTTTTTGCATTTCTGTTTCCCCCTCTCCCACCTGCCGTTTTCTCCTTCCTTCCCTCCTTCCAATTTTAAAAAATTCACGAATTTCTTTGTTTTTTCGATAAAATCCCTTTAACTTTGCACCGGATTTACAAAATATCCTCCATTTGCTAGCGAGACATTTGGACCAAAATTTTGCTTATCTGCAAGCATAATATTAACCTACAGAAGGAAGGTAAGACTTTGATACTACAGTTGGAAAACTGCCCACAGTCTTATTTCGTCCGGGGGTGCCCGTCTTTATTTGGCGCGCTGAGATTATACCCTAATTATCTGAACCAGGCAATACTGGCGTAGAGAAATGGAACATATATTTAGTATCAATTTTATAACATCAGAGAAAATGAAACAAAATCTCTTGGTTGCTGCACTCATCGCGAGTGGAGCTAATGTCGCTATGGCTGAAAACGTAGTGAGAGACACTTTGTCCAACTACGACTTGAAAGCAGCCGAAGTCACTGCGACTCGTGCGACCCGTCACACACCTATCGCTTTCACCAACTTAGACAAGAAAGACATCGCCAAAAAGAACTTTGGCCAGGATCTCACTTACTTGCTCCTCGGTACGCCGAGTGTGCTCACCACCAGTGATGCAGGTACCGGTATCGGTTACACTTCGCTCCGCGTACGTGGTACTGACGCTACCCGTATCAACATCACCAACAACGGTATTCCGGTGAACGACGCTGAAAGCCATGCGGTGTTCTGGGTGAACATGCCTGACTTCGCTTCTTCTGTAAAGGATATTCAGATTCAGCGTGGTGTCGGTACTTCTACCAACGGCGCCGGTGCCTTTGGTGCGAGTGTCAACATGCAGACTGCTACTTTGAATCCTTCTGCCTACGGGGAAGTGAACGCTTCTTATGGTTCGTTCAACACACACAAGGAAACCGTCAAGTTCGGTACCGGTCTGATCAACAACCACTGGACCTTCGACGGACGTCTGTCAAACATCGGTTCTGACGGTTATCTGGACCGCGCTGATGTCAGCCTCAACTCTTACTACATGCAGACAGGCTTCTTCAGCAACGCCACTTCTGTGAAGTTCATTCTCTTCGGCGCCAAGGAAAAGACTTACCATGCTTGGAACTATTCCACCAAAGAACAGATGGAAGCTTTCGGACGTAAGTTCAATGGTTGCGGTTATATGAACATGACGGATGCTGAAGGCAATATCTCCCGCCCTGACGTTGACTACGACGGTGTGCCTGCCGCTAAGGAAATTCTGAATGCCGGCGGTCATTTCAATTATTACGAAGACCAGACAGATAACTATATCCAGACCAACGCACAGTTGCTCATTGACCACAGTTTCAACAACAACTGGAAGTTGAATGCTGGTTTGCACTACACCAAGGGTGACGGTTTCTACCAGGAATACAAAGACGACCGCAAATTGTATCAGTTTGGTCTGAATGCTTTCCAGGATGCCAACGGCGACACTCACAAGAAGAGCGACCTCATCCGCAAGAAGGCAATGGACAACCACTTCGGAGGTGCTGTTGCTGCTTTGCAGTACAACAACCAGAAACTGCACGCTACCTTAGGTGGAGGTTACAACTACTACGAAGGTGACCACTTCGGCCGTGTGCTCTGGGTGAAAAATTACCTCGGTGAATTGAATCCGGACAAGGATTACTACCGCAACACAGGTAAGAAGAATGATGGCAACATCTATTTGAAAGCTGAATATGAATTCCTCAAGGGTCTCACCGGTTATGCGGACGTTCAATATCGTCACATCCGTTATCAGATTGACGGTCAGAACGATAAGTGGAACGACATGACCAATGCCCTCCAGGTATTCGACATCGATGAGAAGTTCGACTTCTGCAATCCTAAGGTCGGTTTGAACTGGCAGCCTAACCGCAACCACCGTGTATTCGGTTCTGTCAGCATGGCTCACAAGGAACCTACCCGCAACAACTACACAGACGGACACATCAAGGAACATCCAACGAGCGAACAGCTCCTCGACTACGAATTGGGTTACCAGTATGTCAACAAATATTTGCAGTTGGGCGCTAACCTCTATTTCATGGACTACAAGGACCAGCTGGTATTGACCGGCGAACTCAATGAAATTGGTGAGGCTGTTGCTGCCAACATTCCTGACAGCTACCGTGCCGGTATCGAATTGATGGCAGGCCTCCGCCTCCCTTGCGGTTTCACCTGGGATATCAACGCTACCCTCTCACGCAACCGCATCAAGGATTTCGAAGAGACTCTCTATGGCTACGATGCCGACTGGAACGACCTCTCTACCAAGGTGCAGCATGGCGACACTCACATCGCTTTCTCTCCTGACTTCATCTTGAACAACCGTTTCGGTTATTCTTGGAAGGGACTGGAAGCCAGCTTGCAGACACAGTATGTCAGCGAACAGTATATGAGCAACGCAGATATCGAGGAACACAAGTTGGATGCTTATTTCGTCAGCAACTTGAGCCTCGCTTACACCTTCAATCTCAAAGCCATGAAGTCATTGACTATCGGCGCTACCGTTTACAACCTCTTCAACGAGGAATATGAAAACAACGGTTGGGCTTCCAGCGACTTCAACGGCCATGTAGAAAATGGCAAGGTCGTAATCGACAAGCGCAACAGCTATACCGGTTATGCAGCACAGGCAGGTACCAACTTCTTGGTCAACCTCAACCTGAACTTCTAAACCATTGACAACCATTACGGGATTAGAGAGGCAGCTATACGTTATCTCTCTAATCCCCGTTTTTCGTTACATCCCCCGCCTCCTTTAATCTCTAATGACCTTTATCATGAATTATCTCGAATTAACCGGCACCCTGGTCGGCCTTATCTATCTCTGGCTGGAATATCGTGCCAGTGTCTATCTGTGGATTGCCGGATTCATCATGCCCGCCATCTATATCTTTGTCTATTATGATGCCGGACTCTATGCGGACGTGGGCATCAATATCTATTATCTGATAGCCTCCATCTATGGTCTGGCTTATTGGACCTGGGGAAGAAAGAAGAAAACGGCGGACACGGAAGCTGAGGAGATTCCCATCACCTACACGCCGCGCAAAAGATATTTGCCGCTGACCCTGATATCGGTGGCTCTGACCGTTGCCATTGCCCAAATTTTGATTAAATTTACCGACAGCAATGTGCCCTGGGCTGACAGCTTCACCACCGCCATCAGCATTGTCGGCATGTGGATGCTCGCCAGGAAGTATGTGGAACAGTGGTTTGCCTGGATTGCGGTGGACCTGGTGTGCACCGTGCTCTATGTCTACAAGGACCTTTACTTCACAGCCGGTCTCTACGGACTTTATACCGTAATCGCTTATTTTGGATATTTGAAATGGAAAAAAATGATGAATACACCGACTGTCTAGGTTTCGATTTCGAACCTGACGCAGTCATCGTGGGGGGCGGTGATTTTCCCTCCCATCGGGTTCCGCTACAACTATTACACGAATGCGACAAAATTGTGTGTTGCGACGGCACTGCCAACCAATGGCCTGCTGACGAGAAACGTCCCTGGCAGATTGTGGGCGACGGCGATTCGCTTTCGCCCGAAGCGAAAGAGAAATTTGCGGATATCATCACACTCAGTCCCGACCAGGAAACCAACGACCAGACCAAGGCGGTGAAATACATCGCGGAAAAGGGGTTGCGAAAAATCGCCATCGTTGGGGCTACCGGACGCCGCGAGGACCATACCATCGGAAACATCAGTCTGCTGATGGAATATTTCCACGAGGGCATCACGGCCCGCATCTATACCGACCATGGGGTTTTCATTCCCTGCAAGGACAACACGACTTTCAGATGTCCGCTGCGCACAGCCGTCTCCATCTTCAGCTTCGGCACTCAGGGGATGACTTCCGAGGGACTCGCCTACCCGCTCTACGACTTGAAAAGCTGGTGGCAGGGCACGCTCAACCATACTTGTGCCGAGACTTTCAGCATTAGCTGCCGCGGTGAATATCTCGTGTTCCTCAACTACGAGAATAAGAAAATAAGAGAATAAAATTATAGGTGAAGCAAAAAACATGAGGTGAGAAGACTTCCCTTTTTGAGGTGACTGAAACATAGAAAATCCCCGTTGATAGATAACCATCAGCGGGGATTTTCGCATATTTTAAATGGCAAGACTTGCAAAATACCGTTTCTACCCCCCTCAGTTTTCAGATCGGGACTGCAATAAAAGGGTGCATCAAGATATCTCTATCGCCGATAAAAATGGGCTTTTTCAGCAATACTAAAACGTGTTACATTTGACAAGACGCAAATGTAACACGTTTTTTATGACAGGTATCTACCTTAGAGATACATCGTAGATATTATTTCAACGCTGCCAGATTCTGCGCATTCAACAACTGCTTGCCTTCTGCGGTATAGAGATACTGGATACGCTCGGCATAAGCCTTCTCGATCTTGCCTCGTACCATCTTCATGGTGCTGTTGATCATGTGGTTCTGTTCGGTGAAAGGCTCGGACAAAACGGCAAAACAGCTGGGCAGCCAGCGTTCGGGGAATCGGCCTTCGAAGACACCGCCACGCTTGTATTTGTTCAACTCGCTCTCCAGTTTCTGCAAGGCGGCGCGACGTCCCTCCTCGCTCTCCAGAGTCAGTCCCTCGGCTTTCAATTTGCGTGAAAGTTGTTCCTTGGAAGGCACAATCAAGGCGATGGTATAAGGCGACTGATTGTTGTAAAGCATAACTTGCTCGATATAGCAGGAATTCTCAACGAGTGACTCCTCGATGCCTTCGGGACTGTATTTCTCACCATCACTGGAAATCAAGAGACTCTTGAAACGGCCTTTCACATAGAGCAGACCTTCGGCAGACATGTATCCCAGGTCGCCAGTGTAGAGATAGCCGTCACGAACGGTCTCCCGGGTGGATTCTTCGTTTTTCCAATAACCAGCCATGACGTTCTCGCCCTTCAACACGATTTCTCCCAATTCGCCAACAGGAAGTTCCTTTCCCTCGGAATCGCAGATTTTCAAGTCCAGAGGTTGCACCAGTTTGCCACTGGAACCGAAACGGTAGAGATCGGGACCGTTGGAAGAAATCACGGGTGTGGCCTCGGAAAGTCCATATCCCTGGTACATCGGTATGCCGATGCCGACATAGAATTTCTGTAATTCCTTATCCAACAAAGCACCACCGCCAATGAAAAAGCGGAGTTCACCACCAAAGTTGTCACGCACTTTGGAGAAAAGAATCTTGTCGAAGAGAGCTACTGCGGGTTTCAACAGATAACGCCAGCCCTTGAAATCGAGATTGCTGTCACCGAAATACAGCTGGCGCACCTTCAGACCGAGGTTGAACAGACGCCAGGTAGATTTGCCACGCTTGCGGATACCTTGTTCGATGTTTTTCTTAAAAGTCTTCGCCAGAGCGGGGACACTGAGAATGAAATGGGGTTTCACCTCCTTGATATTCAACGGAATGTTCTTCAGAGTTTCCAGAGGGGTACGGCCCACCTGAACGGTAGCGGCAGTGGCTCCCTTGGACATCATGATGTAGAAGCCCACCACATGGGCAAAACAGTGGTCGAGCGGGAGGATAATGAGGGTGCGCCAGGTCTGGTCCACTTCCACCAGGGTGAGCGACTGCTCTACGTTGGCGGTGTAATTGCGGTGAGTAAGCACCACACCCTTGGGGTCGGCGGTGGTGCCACTGGTATAGGTGATGGTGGCATAATCGTCATTTTGAATGGAACGGGCCACCTTCAGGAACTCTTCTTCACCGTGAGCGGCAAGGAACTGGTCACCCAGTTGCAACACTTCTTCAAGAGCGATTTCACGGTCTTCATAATGATCCTGCGCGTCGAGAACAATCACCTTCTTCACCTCTGGCAACTGCGCCTTGATGAGACGCACTTTCTTCAACTGGCTACCAGATACCAGGATGTATTTCACATCGCCATGAATCAAGCGGAACAACAAATCGTTGCTTTCTTCCAGTTTGATAGACAGGGGCACATTCACAGCTCCGGCATAAAACATCGCCAACTCGCCGATGACCCACCAGTTGCGTCCCTCACTCAAGAGGGCAATGGTGTCACCCTTCTTGACACCCAACGACTGGAATCCAGCCCCGAGACGGTATACTTGTTCTTTCACCTGGGTGTAGGTGGTAGGTTCAAACTTTCGGTCTGTTTTTTCCAACAAGAACGTATTGTCGGGATATAAGCGTACAGACTCTTCAAAAAGATCTACTAAAGTTTTTTTCATTCAGCATAAAGTTTTTGTGCCTCATTCAGCCGGGCTTGCATCGCCCCATGGCACATTAGTTCAAATTTCGTGCAAAGATACAAAAATCGCCCGTAAAAAATTTATACCTATGAGAATTGAAGGTCCCATAAGTTCCAAGTAAACACTTTTAGATCACAAGAGCGATACCGGAGGGCTTCTTCGAGAGCCCGTTTTGCCCCGCTCCGCAGGACATTTGTTGAGTGAGGAGTTAGGAGAGAGGAGTTGGGGGTAGTGAGGGATTAGGCGCACCAGCCCTATCAATGGCTACGACTAATGGGTGATAGCCAGCGGGGCAGATGTATCCGACCCCTACATGCTGACCTAATTCCTCATCTCTAATTCCTAATCAAAACCAGTCATTAGCCTTTTCCGGTACCATGTCCTGCGGAGCGGGGCAAATCACACGGAGTGTGACGGTAACCGTTGGGCGAACGAAGTGAGTCCTACGGTAAGACCCAATGCTTCGCAAATACTATCGCCCCAAGACTGGGGCAGACGGACACGGAACGTGGCAGTCGGGGTTG
>SAMEA104404103__coassemble_443_pt1 | contig 30095 bp, 19 predicted proteins | sample SAMEA104404103__metabat2_high_PE_061 | metagenome-assembled genome bin SAMEA104404103 (sample SAMEA104404103) | Balaenoptera acutorostrata | reverse complement strand
AAAAAATGGTGAGAGAAAGGAAGATAAATATTTTAAAACTGTATGAAGTTATTTTGTACCATTACTTACCCACGAAAAAAACTTTAATCAGAAAGATGGATTATAAATAATAATCCCCACCCTTCCATTTGGTAAATGGAAGTTCCTCTTTCAATGGTTGATAAGAGATTTCCCCTGAAGCATCTATTTCTATAATCTGATTTTTGAGAATCTCGCCGCTTTTTAAATGCAGACGACTCACTGCAAAACGCTCCCTATCCATCATTTCTCCAATTTTATTGGTGAGCATGCGGAACACGCGCCCTGATGTCACGAGGACGACGAATTTGTTTGTTCGGAGTAGTACTGGCAGTATCATTAGGCTCGCTCTTCTGTACAGTTGTTGAGAGCGTATCCTTATTGGACTTTTCCGCGGCGTCCGGCTTTCCCTCCACTACAGCACTATCGGATACAACCGGTTTAGGTGCCTGCTTTTTGAAACGTACCAGTACGGGATCACTGATAGTAACGATAGCGGGTTGCTTGGTCCAAGGTGATTCTTGATAGAAGAAACCCTGAACAGACTTGACAGCTCTCTTACCTACAAACAAGGTCAAATCCTGTTTTCCCGTGCTGTAGATACTTTGTGATACCACCCCTACCGAATCGTTGTCATAAATCACAGCCAACATGGCACGGGCTGCTTTGGTACCCTCACGGTAATACCAATGTGTGTCAAATTGCCACATCAGTTTGTCACCGGCACCTACGAGCGAGTCTGCGTCATAAGAGAAAGTCATACGGTTGTTACTACTGGAAGTCAGCAGATAGAAGTTACGACCCTCCCAAAGATTCATCGTATCTCCCTCAGCCTTCATAGTTGCATACGGATTGCCGATAGTTTTGCTTATAGAAGTCACCTTTGCAAATTTCTCATCTACCGCCTTATAGATTTTAAAAAGTTCTTCCGAATTACGAATATACCATTCCATGGTATGGTCAAACTCTTTGGAAGTTATCCCATATTTTCTAAAGACAGCGTCGGTATACAGCCGGGTACAATAATCCGTACTATCCCCATGCCCTTTCGCCAGAGATTGAGCCAGATGGTAATCATACAACAAATCAACCATTGTCTTTTTGTTTACTACATCCTCTGGAACTTTGGATTTACAAGCAAACAATAAAAACATGACAGAGCAAAAAAGGAATAGTTTATTCAGCATAACACAATATAAAATCTATACTCGCAGCACAAGGCTCTGAGTGATGCAACAATCAGTTCTCGGTCTTTTCTTCTGGATTTTCTGCAGTATCTTCTACCGTCTTCTTATTTCCTGAGATATAAGAATAATAGAAAATGAACATCGCCACGGCACCGCATGAGATAGCAGCGTCGGCAAAGTTGAAGATGGCACTGAAAAAGACACTTCCACCTACCAAAGGAAAAGATTCCGGCCAGACAAATAGCGGGAAATAGAACATATCCACCACTTTTCCTGACAGGAAACTCCCATATCCCTCACCAAAGCCCACCATCTGGCCCGGGTCGGTTACAGGATAAGGATAGCTTTGGTCAAAAATCAAACCGTAGAAACAGTTATCAATGATATTTCCAGCTGCTCCGGCCAGCACCAAGGCAAAACAGAAGATGAATCCTAAAGGATACTTGTTGCGGATGACCTTTACCAATAGATAGGAAAAGAAAACCACCGCAACCATTCTGAATACGGTCAGGACAGCGGTACCGATGAAATCCATACCGAAAGCCATACCTTCATTCTCCACAAAACAGATTTTAAACCAACTCGTCACATCAATAGTTTCATGAAGATACATGTTGGTTTTAACTGCGATTTTAATAATCTGGTCGATTACTAAAACAAGGAAAATGGTGATCGAAGCTAAATATGCACGTTGTTTTACGGGAGACAAATTCATCGGAAAGAAAAGAGTTAATAATTAAGCATAAGAGCAAAGACAGCTTTGATAAAAGCCGCCTTCGCTCTCTAAATGCAGATAGATTATTTATTTTGTGCCAACTTAGCCTCAATGCTCAAAGTTGCATGGGGCACAGCACGCAAACGCTCCTTAGGAATCAACTTACCAGTTACCCGGCAAATGCCATAAGTTTTATTCTCGATGCGGACCAATGCGGCCTGCAAACCTTGAATAAACTTCTGCTGACGAGCAGCCATTGTCGTAAGTTCCTCCTTCGTCTGGGTCATTGAACCTTCTTCAAGAACCTTATATGTCGGCATAGTGTCGTCTACACCATTACCAGCTCTATTTGTTAACGCATCCATCATTTGGTCATAATCGCGCTTTGCCAGTTCAATTTTCTCAAGAATCAGCTCTTTGAATTCAGCCAACTCTTCATCAGAATAACGTGTTTTCACAGCCATAGTTAATATAGATTAGGTTAATATCGGTTTACTTCTCAGATTTAGAGATGTTCACATTTACTTTAAAGTCTTCAAAATCAAATTCGGCAGCAGACTGTAGTTCTGATTCGAAACTGAAGCTGTCAGCCAATACCTGACCACAGATATAGTCATGATATTCTTCCACTGCAGCTTCCAATTCAGCGTGCTTGCTGAACTTCACGTGAATGCGGTCGGTGATTTCGAAACCACTGTCCTTACGGTAAGTCTGGATACGCTTGATGATTTCACGAGCCAGACCTTCACGACGCAAAGAGTCATTGATTTCTAGGTCAAGAGCCACGGTGAGCGCACCTTCGTTGGCTACAGTCCATCCAGGAATGTCTTCGCTGACAATTTCAACATCATCACGCTCGATAACAGCTTCATTGCCATCAACGTTCAGGCTCAACTTGCCAGCAGTTTCCAGTTCAGAAATCTGATCCTGGCTCAAAGCACCTACTGCAGCAGCCACAGCCTTCATCATCTTGCCGAACTTCTTACCCATGACACGGAAGTTACACTTCACAGTCTTTTCGAGCATAGAACCTTCTACAAATTCCAAGTCTTTCACATTGACTTCGTCGAGAATCAACTGCTTGATAGCTTCTACATTTTCCTTCAAACGAGGTTCGGTTGCAGGGATGCAGATACGTGACAATGGCTGGCGTACGATGATGTGCTCCTTCTTACGAAGAGAAAGTACCATAGAAGAAATCTTCTGTGCCAATTCCATACGGTATTCCAAGTTCTTGTCCTGCATAGCCTCATCAGCCACAGGGAACTTCGCCAAGTGAACGCTGTCGCATTCAGTGCCATTGGTCAAGTCGTGATACAAACGGTCTGCATAGAATGGAGCGATAGGAGCCATCAGTTTAGCAACTGTCAGCAAACAAGTATGCAAAGTCTGATAAGCACTCAGTTTGTCGCTATCCAACTCACCGGCCCAGAAACGTTTACGGTTGAGACGTACGAACCAGTTGCTCAAGTTATCGATTACAAAGGTGCTGATCATACGGCCTGCACGTGTAGGCTCGTAATCTTCGAAAGCAGAAGAAACTTCCTTAATCAGCGTATTCAGTTCAGAAAGAATCCAACGGTCGATTTCAGGACGTTCGCTCATCGGAACCTGAGGTGTTGTCGCGTCAAATCCATCCACATTCGCATACATTGCGAAGAAGGAATAAGTCTGGAACAATTTGCCAAAGAAAGTACGAGCCACTTCCTTTACACCTTCCTCGTCAAACTTCAAGTTATCCCAAGGAGCTGAATTGGTGATCATGTACCAACGCAATGGGTCAGAACCATATTTTTCGATGGCACCGAAAGGATCAACGGCGTTGCCCAGACGCTTGGACATCTTGTTACCATTCTTATCCAAAACCAAACCATTACTGATGACAGCCTTGTAAGAAACGCTGTCGAACACCATCGTTGCGATGGCATGCAATGTAAAGAACCATCCACGGGTCTGGTCTACACCTTCAGCGATGAAGTCAGCTGGATAGATGGAACGGCCGTCGAATGCCTCCTTGTTTTCAAATGGATAGTGAATCTGAGCATAAGGCATCGCACCACTATCAAACCATACGTCAATCAAGTCGGTTTCACGCTTCATAGGCTTGCCAGAAGCAGAAACAAGGATGATATCGTCAACAAACGGACGGTGCAAGTCAATCTTATGATAGTTGTCCTGACTGAAGTCACCTGGAACAAAGCCCTTTTCCTTCAGAGGATTGCTGGTCATGAATCCGGCAGCGACACTCTTTTCGATTTCATTGTACAATTCTTCAACAGAACCGATACAGATTTCTTCGCGAGTATCCACATTACGCCAGATAGGCAGCGGAGTACCCCAGTAACGTGAACGGGAGAGGTTCCAGTCGTTCAAGTTTTCCAACCATTTACCGAAACGTCCGGTACCGGTTGATTCCGGCTTCCAGTTAATAGTCTTGTTCAATTCCATCATACGTTCCTTCACGGCAGTAGAACGGATAAACCAGCTATCCAAAGGATAATAAAGCACCGGTTTGTCAGTACGCCAGCAGTGAGGATAGTTGTGGACATGCTTTTCTATCTTATATGCCAAACCGCTCTGTTTCATTTCCATGCAGATGACGATGTTCAGGTCTTCTGCCTTTGCTGCAGCAGCCTCATCATACTTGCCACCTACATTGAACTCAGGAGCATAAGCATTTTTTACGTAGTCACCTTCGTGATGCTGGTAAGCTTCCACTTCCACACAAGCCTTCACAAATTCTTCAGCACATTCTTCCAGCAAGTAATACTTACCGGTCAAGTCTACCATTGGACGGGTCTCGCCCATCTTGGTAATCATGAAAAGTGAAGGGATGCCTGCATCGCGGGCAACCTTGGCATCGTCTGCACCAAAAGTAGGAGCGATATGAACGATACCGGTACCGTCTTCAGTAGTGACATAGTCACCAGGAATGACACGGAAAGCTTCTTCAGAAAGTTCAACGAACTTGTCCTGACCGACAGTGAAGCACTTGTCTGCATGTGCCTCAGCATAGGTATTGACAAAAGCAGCAGAGTTTTCACTTACCTTTTCCAAAGGCTTCACCCAAGGCATCAGCTGTGCATAGTGCATACCTACCAAGTCGTTACCCTTATATTCAGCAACGACACGATAAGGAATGACCTTGTCACCTGCCTTGTATTCTTCAAGCGGCAGTTCTGCGCCTTCTGGCTTCAAATAAGCATTCAAACGTGACTTGGCAACAATCAGGCTCACCTTCTCTGCGGTATAGCCGTTGTAAGTCTGCACACAGACGTAGTCAATGTTCGGACCTACACACAAGGCAGTATTTGAAGGCAAAGTCCATGGAGTGGTAGTCCATGCGATGAAGTAAGGAGCACCCCACTCTGTCATTTCAGCCTTAGGATCGAGCACACGGAACTGCGCAGTAACGGTAGTATCCTTCACGTCACGGTAGCAACCAGGCTGGTTCAGCTCGTGAGAGCTCAAACCGGTACCTGCTGCAGGTGAATAAGGCTGGATGGTGTAACCCTTGTAAAGCAGTCCTTTCTTATACAACTGCTGCAACAGCCACCACAAAGTTTCAATATAAGAATTTTCGTAAGTGATGTATGGATGTTCCATGTCCACCCAATAACCCATCAAATGGCTCAAGTCGGTCCATTCCTGAGTAAACATCATTACGTTCTTACGGCAACGCGCATTGTATTCTTCAATACTGATAGTCTTGCCAATATCTTCTTTGGTGATACCCAATTCCTTCTCTACGCCCAATTCAACTGGTAAGCCGTGAGTATCCCAGCCAGCCTTACGCTTCACCTGGAATCCGTTCATTGTTTTATAACGGCAGAAGACATCCTTGATGGTACGCGCCATGACATGGTGGATACCGGGATGACCATTGGCAGAAGGAGGTCCTTCAAAGAAGACAAATGAGGGACAGCCCTCACGTTCAGACATACTTCTATGAAACAAATCGTCTTTGTCCCAATCATTCAGTACTTCCTTGTTGATCTCGAAGAGATTCAATCCTGTGCGTTCTGTATATTTCATATTTTATATTAATATTTACTCTTTAAATCCAGCAACCATAGCCCTCAGATTACGGCTGCTCAATTATTTAGTTCGCAAAGTTAATAAAAACGAACAAGATAGCGTTCTCTTCCCCGCAATTTTTAGACTTGAAAAGTGAGTTTTACCGGGTATAAAAAGCAAAATTGCATACAATAAATGTTTTTGCGCGCTAAGGATTCTTTCTGAGGACGGTGTTTGTTATCGTTTTGCCAGCAGAAAGCCCCAAAGACTGTTCCCGACGGAACGAATGCGACAGAAACAAAAAGGCATAAAAAAACTATCAGCAGCATAGACTGGATCTACACTACTGATAGAGAATGCGATATACTTTTTATATTTTCTAATTGAAGAAATTCCAGGAAATACCCAAGCGCAATACCAGGCGGTTCATCGGGTAATGAGGAAGGAGGAAAGGTTCGCCGGCACCATTCTTAAAATTCACATGTGAACCCATCACATAGAAACGGGTATGCTTCAAATGGAAATTGGCATAGACATTGACGGTCGGATAATTTCCCACTTTAATCCGCTCGGCCTTGTCCTGGACAGCGAATTGTCCGATCATCGGTGAATAAGTCGGCGCATAATATTTCGTATAATAGCGCATATCGGCACCAAATTCGGTATTCAACACTTTGGCTATTCTGAACTTGATGTAAAGATTCGTATAAGCATTGAACGCCGGCAGAGGCAGGACATCCTTCTCAGAAGTCAGCTGATAAGTGAGTTCGTTGTCCCAATGGAAAATGCCCCAATTAAAATCTTGTCCTAGTCCGACAGAAAGCAGTTGAACATTCTTATTGCTCTGCTTCACGCCGACTCCAATCAAAGGCAACTCGTCTGGTGCCTCCCGGGTCTGGCTTTCGGCAAAATAGGTATAGTTCTGTACAGATTCCAAATTGACAGACAAGCGGGTGCTCTTATATTTCAAAGTTGCTCCCACGCGAGCTCTGAACTCATCGTCGAGACTGTTGTCCCACCAGGCATTCCGTCCATGATAGTGGCGGTAATAGAAAGTGGGTTCCTGATTGCAGATATTCCCCTTGAACAAGAGACGGAGGGTATCCTTGCGGAGAGGAATATTCAAATCGGCATTTCCTTCCACATTAAATTCGCCCCATTTGTCACCCGAAGTCCGGATTTCTCCCAACACATCGTAATGGAAAATATTGCCGTCATATTTCATCAGTTCCGCTCCCAATGCGATGTGGTTCTCCACATAACTTTTCTTGTAAAAGTTCAGATCAGGCAAAGTGAAACGGTTGAAATCATGGCGGGCATAGAGGCGCATGCCCATTTTGGCCCATTTGTTGAAACCTTCCCGCAATTCCAATGCCAGGGTATTGGCAATGTGCAGATGAGTGGTGTAGTCGTTGGCTGAATCACCGGGCAGATAAAAGTCCTCAAAATATTGAGAATTGCCCTCATTCTGGAACCAGTTGGAAAGGAAGCGGCGGTTGTTATGATCAAGACGCAAGGTATGGATAATGCTGCTGACGGGTACAAATTCGGGAATCAGATTCAGTGAGTCTTCTCCGGCACCTGCTTGGTTGCTGGTACTGTCATTCAGCTGGATAGCCTTTCCCAGCAGACCTTTGGACAGGTTTTCCTGATGGGTCTTGACAACATTGCCGTCCGCATCCCGATAACGGGTGAATCCGAGATTGTAACGGTGAGTCAGATAAAATGTATTGACATTGAGCTTGTTCCAAGTCTTGTTCATACGCATCGGCATATCCTGCGTACCGTAGCTCGTAGGAAAAGCCTCGGGGCGTGTGATATAGTCGTCGCTCTCAATACCACCATTCTCAGCATTCTTCAAATGGTTGGCATAATACTGAGTATGCATCTCATAACGTTCGGAAAGATATGAACCGTACAAAGTTCCGTTGAAGTGGGCCGTCTGCTGGCTTGGATAGTAACCACGTCCATAGAGATAGTCGAGTTTGAAACCCATACCCAGTTTTTTTCCGGCATTCACAGCAAAGAGTGCGGTGATACGGTCCTCACCATTCTGTTTGTTACCACACTCGTGATAAGTCAGATTGGTAATAGGCGACTTGGTATTGGTGTAAAAGAGTTCTCCCGGCTGCTTCAAGAAGAAGTCATAGGGATGTTCGAAGATGAACTGACTGCTGTAATTCATCCCCGCGCGTTCATAGAACAGACGGCTTTCGCGTGGAGAACCATAATTGCCGAGGAAATTATAATTGCCGTTTCTGCCATTGGTGAAGGCATCGTTCTGGAAATGATGCATCAGGGTGTCGGGCTCCACTCTATGGATATCTCCGAAACGAGGGCTTATTTTCCACCCATACATTCCGATAGGCACGTTCTCCTTTTCTATGGAGTCACTAGCCCAAGCATTATCACGATTTTCCTCATCCATCAGTCCCTGAGGAGTGATTCTATTTTGCGCAAAAGCGGTGGCACTGCCTAAGCACAATGCCACACACAAATATATTGTCGATAGATATTTATTCATAAACGCCACAAAGGTACAAAGTTTTTTGCAGAAACCTAACGATGAACAGGGCTTTCATTCAGCAGGAAATGAGAACCAGCCGTCAGACGACAAAGGTATGTACCTAAGATTTTTTATTTTCTCTCTGATTATTCTTTTCAATTATTTCATTCATCGCTCCACATTCAGGGCATTTTCCACTGCCGGAAATCGGAGCGCCGCAGTTGCCGCAACAATAATGGGGAGTGCCGCGCTTGAAATGCCGGTAGAAGGCAAAGCCCCAATAACCGAGCAATAAAGGATAGCCGATATAAATATGGACGGACAGGGTGAAGAAAAGATACAAAATCATGCATACGCCTGCCAGCCCGGTGAGATATACAAAACTTCCTGAAAAATCCGGAAGATGCAGCAAATCGTCCACTACAGCCACCCCAACCAGCAGCATCAGCCACACGGAAGCGAGGAAGATGGAGAGAATGACAGGCAGCTCGGGTTGCAGCGGATTAAGGGTCGGATTGAAATAATATTCCACCCATGTTTCGGGAGCGAAACACTGTATCGTACCATACAGAACGGCACCTAGCGAAACGGTCAGGCACAATAAAGTGGGATAGAAGCTGCGGATGTCATTAAAATGGACAATCTGTAATTTTTTGTGACGGGCGCCTCTGATCAGATAACAGAGCAGTGCCATCACCAGACAGGCAATCGATACCAGCAGCGTGCGGTCACTGAAATAATGAATGAACTTGGATATCGGACGGTCGGGAACGGACTTCCCCAACAATTCGGATTCTTTCACCCATCCCTGGCAAGCTTGGTCGCGAGCCACTTTCACCCAGGCTACGGCCGGCTGTTCTCGCCGGTCCATACGGACGTCCATCACACCTACCACGTCACCTTTTTTCAATATCCGTTCTGAATTGAAATCTTTGGGATAGAAATTCTTTTCCGGACTCATACCGGCTACCAGTTTGATAGAATCGGTAGCGGCAAAAAAGTAGTTACGCCAATAGTGGTGACCGAGAAGGAATTCCAGAGAATCGACTCCGTTACCATTATTGGCCGACCAGTCGTCATTATTGGTAGGATGGGAATAATAACAAGAGGTCAGAAGTTGGACAAATAAAATGATGACAAGTAGAAACTTATGGCGCATATACTTTCATTTGACAATGTGAACAATCGAATTCCAAAGGAAATTCCCGTCCATCCGCCAATCGCAATGCTAACGGTTCTTTCCACTCCTGAGGGAATTTGCGGTGATGGTGTTTCGGACACAAGCCGAAAGCATACCGTAGACAATGACGACAATACATGATCACAGCTTTTTCCGGCTGCTTGATTTCATAAGCTGGCATAATCTGCTTGGCACCGTGTTCTTCGTAGAAGCGGCGGGCTTCCTCGTTGGCCACATTGCTCAGATAAGTCAGCGATTCTGCCACATGGGCGTGTTCCTTCTTCTGGACGCGGAGTTCCCGGCGGTAATCGCGCAATTTCACAGCCATCAGTTCGTCGACAGCCTGACGGCGCCAGTCGGCGAGAACTGAAGAAGGGATGAAACGCTCTCCATCGGTATCCACCTCTGCCTCTCCTACTTCAAAAGGGGTATCGCCCATTTTGGAAAGCTGGCGCAGGATGTTGTCCTTCTGTGGGGAACGGGCATTCTCTTTGGCATAATCGAAATGCAGGTCGACAGCTGCCCCACTCTCCTCCTTCAACGACAGACGATAGCCGGTTTCGTCTTCTGCAAAACGAACTGCCACACTGAGTTTGCGCACGGCCGTAGGACGGGAAAGTTTCTTCTCGAAATCATAATCAAGGTTTCGATACAAAGGGGTGTCGGGAGAGATGACAGGCATCACTGCCGGATAGACGTCAATACCTTCCACCTTGTTGACACGGAATCCCTGCAATTTGCCTTCTGCCGTGATATAGCACAAACCGTCACCGGCGTTGAGACGCAAACTGGGATCTTCGCCATGCGTATATTTGATAGAAAAACTTCTGCGTCCGATACGTTTGGCTACACCAACAGCCTCGCCCTTTGCTTTCGGGGTTTCGAAAGAATGCACACCTGCAATGCGTCCGTGAAGATAATAATCGGTAAAACCGCGGTTAAAGCTCTTCTCGGCCTTGGGTTCGAACTGAAGACGGCTGACTCCGTAAGAACTTCGTTCAAAATCCTCACTACGTCGCGCCAGCACCTCGTCGATCTTCTGACGATAGTAAGCGGTAATGTTCTTCACATAAGAAGTTTCCTTCAGACGGCCTTCGATTTTGAACGATGAAACGCCGGCATCCAGCATTTCTTCAATAGAGGAACTCCGGTTCATGTCACGCAGGGACAAGAGGTGCTGGTCTCTGACAATGGCTTCTCCGTCCGCATTGATCAGATCAAAACTGAGACGGCAGAACTGGGCGCACTTTCCACGATTGGCGGAACGGCTGAAACAATATTGCGAAGCATAGCACTGACCGCTATAACTGACGCAAAGGGCGCCATGGACAAAGGCTTCGATAGGCACCTGCACTGCTGCATGAATGGCTGCGATTTCGTTGAGACTCAATTCACGCGCCAGCACAATCTGGGAGAATCCCACTTCTTCCAGGAACTTCGCCTTCTCTGGGGTGCGGTTGTCCATCTGGGTAGAAGCATGTAAGGCTATTGGTGGCAAATCCAGTTTCAGAATCGCCATGTCCTGCACAATGAGGGCATCGACTCCGCAGTCATAAAGTTGCCAGATCAATCGTTCTACAGCCGACAATTCGTCATCATACAAGATCGTGTTCAAGGTCACGTAGATTCGGGCCCCATAAGTATGGGCAAATGTACACAACCGACCGATATCCTCCACACTGTTGCCTGCCGCAGCACGGGCACCGAATGAAGGACCACCAATATATACTGCATCCGCACCATGTCGTATGGCTTCCAAACCACACTCCACATCACGTGCCGGAGCTAACAATTCAATTTTTCTTTTCATATAGGGGGCAAAGTTACGAAAGAAATGTCGATTTGATGGGTTATGGGGAACCAAAAAGCCTTTAAAAACTAATTATGTACGGCTCCCGCAAATCTTTCCGTATCAGAAATACAGCGCAGAGGAGTTTTCTTTAATATAATTTATCCATACCCGGTGCTTTTGTATAAAAAATATAACAAAGGAGATGCTATTAGCGAGGAAATGGCTAACTTTGCCTTACTAATTAAAACTCAATTATGGCAGGATATTTAGTAGAAGATACACGAAAAGTGACAACCCATCGTCTGATGGAAATGAAGCAGCAGGGCAAGAAAATCGCCATGCTCACATCTTATGATTTTACAACAGCTAAAATAGTAGATGGTGCCGGCATCGACATCATCTTGGTAGGCGACAGTGCCTCAAATGTCATGGCTGGTAACCAGACTACGCTCCCTATCACCTTGGACCAGATGATTTACCATGCCCGTTCAGTAGTACGCGGTGTCAAGCGTGCCTTAGTAGTTTGTGATATGCCTTTTGGTACTTATCAGGTGAATCCTACAGAAGGTGTACGCAATGCCATCCGCATCATGCAGGAAACAGGCTGTGACTCTTTGAAGTTGGAAGGCGGCGTTGAAATTATCGATACAGTCCGTAAGATTTTAGAAGCAGGCATTCCTGTGATGGGACACCTGGGATTGACTCCTCAGAGCATCAACAAATTTGGAACTTACGCTGTCCGCGCTAAAGAAGAAGCGGAGGCTGAAAAACTGATTTCCGATGCACACGCCTTAGAAGAAGCAGGTTGCTTCGCCATTGTTTTGGAAAAGATTCCTGCATCACTGACAGAAAGAGTGGTCAAGGAAATCAAGATTCCTATCATCGGTATCGGTGCAGGAACCGCAGACGGTCAGGTGCTCGTCGTTGACGACATGTTGGGCAAGAACAATGATTTCTCTCCTAAATTCTTACGCCGCTATGCAGACCTCCACACCATCATGACCGATGCCATTGGCAATTATGTGGCTGACGTCAAGAGTGGTGACTTCCCTAACGAAAACGAAAGATATTAAGATTTAATTTACATAAGTCAAACGACCGTTGAGTGAGACTCGACGGTCGTTTTTCTATATATAAAAAAGATGAAAACTGAGGGAGCAGAAAGAAAAGCGCAAACAGAAAATGTCGGTAACATGAAACTATCTAACCCTTAAATACGAGAGAAGTTTCGCTTGGCTATCCCCTATTAACAATCTTCCAATTGGCTCTTTTTCTATTGTCACTTCGCCGCGTGAAAATCAAACGCATCAAAAAGGTGGAACCATGAACGACATGATTCCACCTTATTTATTTTTATATCAAACCTGTAAAAAGGTGATTGGAAATTATTCCTTGATGTTAGGAAGTTCAAGACCGTAGCCCTTCTTCTTATCCACAATCTTAAGAACGAAACCTAAGATCAAAGCAGCTACACCCAAGCAAGCCAACATGACGAGCGGTGCGGTATAGTCGTAAGAAGTTGCAGCCAATTCGGGAGTCATCTCACCGCTCTGAACCTTTTCTACCAATTCTGGATTGGTCTTGTCAAGAATCTTACCAATCAACAATGGGAACAACCAGAGACCGATGTTCTGAATCCAGAAAATCAATGCGTAGGCACTACCGATAATCTTGGCATCTACCAACTTTGGCACACTTGGCCACATTGAAGCAGGAACCAATGAGAAACTAGCACCCAAAATCAGGATGGTTACATAAGCAATGATAACACCTGCGATACCGTCACCCTTGAATTCTGGAAGAATGAAGGCGAAAGTCAAGTGACAAGCAATCAAAAGCAAAGAACCGAGAATCAACATGGATGCAGCCTTACCCTTATGGTCTACATAGTTACCCAAAATAGGAGTGATACCTACTGCCAAAAGTGGGAAGACAGCGAAGATGGTTTCTGCACTCTGACGCATGTAACCCATATAGCAGAAGATAACCAAAGAGATGACTGACAATGCCATCAAACCGCACTTCATGCTCTTCTTCTTAGAGAAGTTGCTGGCAAATGCGGTAGCAGCTACCACAATCATGATGATATACTGCACGATAGTCACAGTACCTGTTGCCCAGAAAGAACCTGGTTCCACTTCGGTGAAAGTCAAGTTACACTGCAACATGTTGACAGCATACTTCTGGAAGGGGAAGATGGCTGAGTAGTAGAGCACGCAGAGCAAAGCTACCAACCAGAAACCGCTGCTGGTCAAAATCTTGCCGAGGTCGCTGATCTTGAATGGTTCGTCCTTGTCTTCTTCTTCGCTGATCTGTGAATCCAACTTCTTATCCATGAAGAAGTAAACGATGAACATGATCAGGGCAATCATCAAAAGTACCACACCGAAAGCTACTGAACGGGAAACGTCGATGTCACCATTCATCTTGGCAAATACCGGTGAGAAAATCATACAAGTGGCAACACCCAAACGAGCCAAGGCCATTTCTGAACCCATAGCCAAAGCCATTTCGCGACCCTTGAACCATTTTACAATACCACGTGAAACGGTGATACCTGCCATTTCAACACCACAACCGAAGAACATGAAACCGATAGCGGCGAACTTGGCAGATGCCGGCATGCCTTCATAGAAGGGAGAGATACCCAATTCGTCGAAACCTGGGATGTAATTCAGATTCTCAGTGAACCAAGTGTTCAGACTGCTGGCAGCAAAACTGTCGGTAACTGCATACCAGTTGATGGTAGCACCGACGAGCATGACTGCACCTGAAAGGACAGCAGTGAAACGTACACCCATCTTATCGAGGATGATACCTGCGAAAATCAGGAAGAATACAAATACATTCAAGAAGGTTTCAGAACTCTGCATGGTACCGAAAGCGGTAGAGTCCCAACCACGTTCAGACTGCATCAAGTCCTTAATAGGTGACAAGATGTCCATGAAGATGTACGAACAGAACATGGCGCCAGCCAACAAGAGCAGCACCATCCAACGTACCTTAGCCGAGTCACGGAGTGATGTGTTAATTTCGTTTGACATTTTTATTTTGTTTAGTTATTAATTTCTTTATGTCCGTCAGGTGTCTGCATAAACCAGACACCCGAAGGACAATTTAATCTTGCTTACTTCTTCAGGTATTTGTCCAACCAACGGAAGAAGGTGCGCTGCCAGAGAATACCGTTCTGTGGTTTCAATACCCAGTGGTTTTCGTCAGGGAAGAGCAACAACTGTGCAGGGATGCCACGCAGACGGGCTGCAGTGAAAGCACTTTCTGCCTGAGTGTATTCAATTCGGAAGTCCTTCTGACCGTGGATGCAAAGGATCGGAGTATCCCAACGGTCAACATAAAGATGAGGAGAGGTTTCGAATACTTTCTTCATATTGCCCTTGCCATCCTTGTGCCAAGGTGCAGAAGTCATGTCCCAGTTAGGGAACCACAACTCTTCTGTTTCGACATATTGCTGCTGGGTATTGAAGATACCGTCGTGAGCGATGAAGGCCTTGAAGCGTTTGTTGTGGTTGCCTGCGAGCCAATAGACACTGTAACCGCCGAAGCTGGCACCTACAGCACCGAGATTTTCTTTGTCCACATAAGGTTCCTTGCAGATGTCATCGATTGCTGAAAGATAATCCTGCATACAGAGACCGCTGTAGTCACCACTGATTTGTTCCAGCCATTCCATACCGAAACCTGGCAAACCGCGACGGTTGGGAGCAATGATGATGTAATCGTTGGCTGCCATGATCTGCATGTTCCAACGGTAGCTCCAGAACTGGCTGACCGGTGACTGAGGACCGCCCTCGCAGAACAGCAAAGTCGGGTATTTCTTGGCAGGATCGAAATGAGGTGGATAGATTACCCAGCACAATTCTTCCTTGCCGTCGACAGTCTTGACCCAACGAGCCTTGACCTCACCCATCTTCAACTGAGCATAGATATCTTTGTTCACAAAAGTAAGCTGGTCGATGGTCACCTTGTCTTTCTTACCCAAGTTCAACTGATAAACTTCATCGGCAGCACTCATGCTGTGACGCTTTACCAGAAGAGACTTGGCGTCAGCACCCAGACCGAGAAGCACATAGTCGTAGTCGCCGTCGGTGAGCTGCTTTACCTCTCCCTTGAGATTGGTACGGTAAACGTGAGTGGTACCATGCCATACACCGGTGAAATATAAATCCTTGTTGTTTTCGTTCCAGCAGAATTCGTTGACGCCGCTTTCAAAAGATTCGGTCACATATTGCTTCTTGCCGGTTGCGAGTTCATAGACGCACAAACGGGTACGGTCACTTTCATAACCGTCACGTTCCATACTGCTCCAGGCAATGTATTTTCCGTTGGGTGAGAATACTGGATTCTGATCGTAACCCAAGTTGCAGTCCACGCCCTTGAAAGCTGGATTTCCCTGCTGCTGGGCCATAGAAACAGTGGTGTTCACAGGTACATCCTTATAACCTTCGGGTTTGCAAAGATTGGTTGTCTTCTTGCTCGCCAGGTCGTAAAGATAAATATCGCTGTCTGTGCTGATAGCATAAGCGACGCCAGTCTTCTTGCGGCAGGTATAAGCTACCTGCTTGGAATCGGGGCTCCATGCCAACTGTTCGATGCCGCCGAAAGGCATCATCGGAGATTCGTAAGGCTCACCTTCCAGCAAATCGTAGCTGCCGGAAATTTCATTGCCGTTATAATTGGCTACGAAAGGATGTGGAGCCGAAGTGACATAAGTATCCCAATGCTTGTACATCAAGTCATTGCATACCATGCCGGTAGACTTTGACAAATCCTGGTCGTTTTCCTGGATGGCGGTGTGTTGGCCCACTTCCTTTACGAGAATCACCTTGGTTTCGTCGGGTGAGAAAAGGAAATCGGCAACGTCACTGTCTTCGTGAGAAATCTGCTTGCGGTTGCTACCGTCAGCATCCATCTCCCACAACTGCATGGAACCGCTTTCAGCAGAAAGGAAAGCAATCCGCTTGCCGCCCTTCAGATAGACACCGTTGAGCTCGCTGGTCTTGGCAGTGGTCAGTTCCTTGGTGGCACCTGTTTTGGTGTCCAGCGTATACAATAAGGAATGGCTCTTGTTCTGCTCGACGCTGTAATAAGAAACCGCATAAACGGCCTGCTCACCATTGGGTGACATTTGGAAACTGCCGATACGTCCCATCGCCCACAGGGCCTCAGGGGTCATTCTTCCGTCTTTGATCTCTACCTTCTGCTTTCCAATAAATGCATTTTCAGTCGCTGCTTCAGCTACAGCAGGCACGCTTGCTGAAACCAACATAGACAGAGAAGTTAACATTGTTGTAAAATTCATTGTAGTAGTAATAAGAAGAGAAATGAGAATTAGAGGTTTTGCTTCATCGGGAACTCCGACCTGCACAAGCCTTTAAATCTCATTTCTACTATATAAAATTAATAAAATATTCGCTTATTAGTTTTGCTTGTGCTTGCGCTGCTCTTCGAGCATAGCTTGCTGCTGTTTCTGCAAAGCTTCCAAACGTGCTGCCAGGCCGCTAGGCTTCTTGTTCGGGTTGTTCTTGTTTGCCTGGTAGTTGGCTTCCAACTTCTCAAGCAGACGTTTGTCATCGGTTGATCTGCGCAAATACCACATGGTCAGAGCACTTGCGAGAAGTGAGATGAAGTAGTAGTAGTTCAAACCTGATGAATAGTCATTGAACATGAAGAAGAAGAACACTGGCATGAGATACATCATCCAACGCATGAACTTCATCTGCTCTGCCTGTTCGCTGGACATAGATTCCTGCTGCTGGCGCATGGTCATGAAACTGTATACGATGTTGGTACCGCAGAACAACAGACAGAACAAACTCAAGTGGTCGCCAATCAACCAGACGTTGGAACCCCAGCTGATCAAGCTGTCGTATGTAGAGAGGTCCTCTGCCCAGAGGAAGCCCTGCTGACGCAATTCGATAGCGTTTGGCACAAAGTTGAACATGGCAATCCAGATAGGCATCTGAATGAGCATTGGCAAACAACCACCCATCGGGCTGACACCATACTGGGAGTAGAGTGACATGGTTTCCTGCTGACGCTTCATAGCATCTTCCTTGTTCGGATATTTCTTGGCAATCTCGTCAACTTTCGGTTTCAAGACACGCATGCGCGCACTGCTCAGGAAGCTCTTCTTGGTTGGAGGATAAACGATGACACGGAGCAAGAGGGTGATGAGCAACAATACGATACCCATCGGCAAGCCCAACTGTGTGAGGAAGTCGAATACATAGAGGGTGAAGAAACGGTTGATCCAACGGAACAAAGGCCATCCCAAATATACGAGTTCTTCCAATTCCAAATCCTGTTCACCGCCGATAGCGTGCTGGTCCATAGACTGCAACAGACGGAACTGGTTAGGACCGAAATAGAACTGAAACTGAGTGTTTTCGTTGCCTGTAGGGTCGAAAGAAGCAGACAGGTCTGCCTTGTATTCCTTCAAATATCCCTTTGCATTGTCCTTGGTATAAGGACGGCTCTCCAATGACTTGGCAGTGAGGGGCTTCCCTGCAATCAGGACGCTGCTGAAGTACTGGTTCTTGAAAGCGACCCAGGAAACCTGATGTCCGTCGAATTCTGTTTCCTTCACGCCTTCATATTCACTGAGCTTTTCAGTATCGTCACCGGCGAGTTTGTAAGTCAGCGTAGAATACTGGTTTTCAAATTTGAAGCCTTTTTCCAACTGACTGACATTGTTCATCCACTTCAGATCAATCTGGTCGGTCTTGCTGGATACATACTTGTCCAAGCCCTTGGTGTTGATGTCGAAATCGACCATGTAGTTGTCAGCCTGCAAGCGGTAGACGATATCGAACACTGCAGTACTGTCGGCAGAAAGCAGACGCATGGTCACACTGCTGTCGGAAGCATTCACGACATCAAAGTCATATTTGTCAGTAGAGAACGGAGCCTGATCCTTCAAATCGAAAGTGAAGGACATGGCTGCGTCAGCCTGACGATAAAGATGGAGGGCCACATTCTTTTCTTCAGAGAAATCCTTGTAGCTGCGATAGCGGTATTCCTTTGTACCCTCCTTGTATTCCTTCAAGAATACGTTGGCGATCATACCGCCCTTGCGGTTCAGATCAACGCGAAGTTTTTCGTTTTCAATAGTAACTAAGCTATCCTTACCTTTAGAAATACGGTTAAAGAACAAAGCGGCCGAGTCTACCTTCACCACTGGGGCGACGGTCTCCTTCTGCACTTTATCCTCCTTTTTCTTGCTAAGGTCCTGCTCTGTCACTTGTGTCTGCTGTGCCTGAGGCTCTGGCATGTTGCTATTGGTATAATAGCTATAACCGAACAACACAGCCATGATAAGGACTAAACCAACAATAGTATTTTTATCCATAAGTTAGTTGTGCAATTATTAACAATAATTGGATTGATTAAGAATTAAATTTAGTGTAGTTATTTTTATTGGAAAGTCTGCAAATTTGCTGAAATTCACTTTTCTGATCGGCAAAGTGAACCTCCGGCAAATTTGCAGACTAAAAATTCAAAACTTCAAGGTTTCTTATTTCTTGTTTTCGATAGCTGCCTTCACGAAGTCTACGAAGAGAGCATGTGGATGAAGCACTGTACTTGAATATTCAGGATGGAACTGAGTACCGATGTACCAGGTATTAGCAGGAATTTCTACGATTTCCACCAAGTCGCTGTCAGGATTGGTACCTACACACTGCATACCGTTCTTTTCGTATTCCTCACGGTATTCGTTGTTGAATTCGTAACGGTGACGGTGACGTTCGCGGATGATTTCGCTACCATATACCTCACGGCAATGGCTGCCTTCGCGCAAAGCACACTCGTAACCGCCCAGACGCATGGTACCACCCATATTGGTGATGTTCTTCTGGTCTTCCATCAAGTCGATGACGTTGTGAGTGGTCTTTGAATCCATTTCCACACTGTTGGCATCGGTGTAGCCCAATACGTTGCGGGCAAATTCGATAACCATCATCTGCATACCCAAGCAGATACCCAAAGTAACCATATTGTGTTCACGGCAGTACTTGGCAGCAATCAACTTGCCTTCGATACCGCGTGAGCCGAAGCCCGGACAAATAACGGCACCATCATACTGGCTCAAAGTTTCAGCAACATTTGCCTCTGTCAACTTCTCTGAGTTAACGAACTTGCACTTTACCTTGTAGTCATTGTAAGTACCTGCCTGTGACAAGGATTCCAAAATACTCTTATAAGCATCCTGCAAATCGTACTTGCCGACGAGAGCGATGGTCACCTGTTCTGTAGCGCGATGACGACGGTCGAGGAATGAACGCCAAGGACCGAGTCCCGGAGTCTCTCCTACTGCCATGCCCATCTTGCGCAAGATAGTAGCATCGAGGCCCTGTTCCTGCATACGCAATGGCACTTCGTAAATAGTAGGCATATCCAAACTCTGTACAACTGCATCCGGAGATACATTACAGAAGTTAGCTACCTTCTTTCTCAAACTAGAATTCAATTCGTGTTCGGTACGGAGCACCAAGATATCCGGCTGGATACCGAGGCTCTGCAATTCTTTAACAGAATGCTGGGTTGGCTTTGTCTTCAATTCTTTGGCAGCAGCCAGATAAGGAACGTAAGCCAAGTGAACACATACTGCATTCTGACCCAACTCCCACTTCAACTGACGGATGGCTTCCAAGAATGGCAAACTTTCGATATCACCAACGGTACCACCGATTTCAGTGATTACGAAATCATAATGGTGCTTCTTGCCCAAATACAGCATGTCGCGCTTGATCTCGTCAGTGATATGAGGGATTACCTGAATGGTCTTACCGAGATAATCGCCACGACGTTCTTTTTCGATAACGCTCTGATAAATACGACCTGTAGTCACATTGTTGTGACGGGTTGTCTTGATGCCAGTGAAACGTTCATAGTGACCCAAGTCCAAGTCAGTTTCCTGACCGTCGTCTGTCACATAACATTCGCCGTGCTCGTAAGGGTTCAACGTACCGGGGTCGATATTGATGTAAGGGTCAAACTTCTGAATGGTGATATTGTAGCCGCGAGCCTGCAGCAACTTACCAATTGAAGAACTAATGATGCCCTTTCCTAAAGAGGAAGCAACACCACCGGTAACGAAGATATACTTTGTCTCTGCCATAACGGTAATATATTTATTGCTTTTATGAATAAACAAGTAAAACGCCAAGAACATGACTCATAAAGACATGCCCACGGCATAATTCGCGACAAAATTACAAAAAAATATGTATATGAAAATATTAATCTTAAACAAAAATGATTTTAAAAGCTGCTAAAAGCGTTCCTGCCGCGCTTTCTCTCGGGTATGAACCCCTCCTTTGCCGGAATCCAGGTTGTCTCTGCCTTTCCGTTCAGACAGAGGTCTATCACCGGGAAGGGACCTGTGCTGAACAAGTTGTCCATGCTGCTTGTGGGACAGAGAGCGGAAAAAAGTTTAGCCCCGAAACTGCAGAGCGACGTCGATAATGGGAAACATACGGTCCACAGCCACCACAAGGGATGGCAGCCCCTTCTCCGTATATTCACAAAAATTGTATTTTTCCGCACCACAGAGGAGGGCAAGGACAGAGGATGAAAAGACTGAGAATGAAAGGACAGAAGGTGCGAGGGGAGGCAGTCCCGGACATCAACGACCCCATCGAACAATGGGAGTTCCACCTACAGAGCGGTGGTTCCTGCACTTTTGAACTGCTTGTCACAAACCGGCATTGGCGATTAGCCCACAACCCGACTTCGCAGCCATGGACTCAGACTCCATTAACACCTCCCACTTTGTAAAATTTACTTGAGACTTAAATCAATTTACTCAAGACCTATTTCAAAATACTCGGCATCTAAATTCTACTACGACCCGACTTTGCAACTACCAACTCAAACTTTGTAAATACGGACTCCTACTTTTTAAATCCAACATACCACTTCGTAATTACAACCTCCCACTTTGTAATTACAGCCTCCCACTTTTTTTTGAAAATTACCTCGGACTTAAATCAATTTAAGTCAGACCTATTTCAAAATACTCGGCATCTAAACTTTTTTATCTCCCATATAAATATTCCTCGCTTGTTTTCGCCCTCTATATACATGGGTTTGCACTTTCACCTTCACACCTTCACATGCTTCCACTGCGCTCATATTCATTGCTTTACAGTGAAGGTGCCTCTTTCACCGCTCTTTCACATCTCTTTCACCCAACGAGAGGACATCAAAAGGAAAATCTAAAAAAAATGCACAAAAAACAATAAACAATTTTCAGATTTCACAAAAAACAATGCGTAAAAAATGTTTGTAAAAACAGAGAGGCGCGCTTTGTTTGGGTGAAAGTGAAATCGCTTATTGTGAAAGAGAAGTGAAAGAGTCACCTTCACACTTACAAAGCTATCTGACAGTCTCTTACAGCCACGTGAAGGTGTGAAAGAGAAAATGAGGGAATTCTCTGGAGAGGCAGATTCCGCTACTTTTTGGGAATCTTTGTATTAGATTTTTTCTAGATTTTTCTCCATACCGGCACATTCCTCAAACTTTCAGAAAATTCAACAAGACGAAGACCCTGTCCGGTAGTTTTTGGCAAGATGACGGCGGCTGTTCTGCGACTTTGACCAACAGAAAGAACAGGGAAAGGGGGCAAATACGGGGATTACCACCAAGCAATTATCAAAGAAATGCGCGGGAAGATGCTAAAAAAGCGGGAGGAAACAGGAAAAACGAACACTCTTATTCGAAAGAACGATAAAAAAAAGTAACTTTGCACTCATTGTATAAAAATACGTCGATTTTGTTTGCACGACGAATTCAACAGTTTAAGAATGTCAAGAGCAGAAAAGCTATACAACACAACAAAAATGAATAGAATCATACTCATCATCTGTAACTTTCTCTTTTTGTTTGCAGAAGCCACTTTTGCACAAGTTGACTCACTGGCACAACCGAAAATCTTGGGCCCGGATTCTACGGTGACTATCAAACCACGCAGAGAAATCAAGCCGCAAAGATTCAAGATGCTCAGAACCGACTCTGTGCTGATAGCCTATTCTCAGAAATTGAAGAATCTGAGTCTCAAGTTCGCGAACTACAGATATACGAAGTCTGACACTTTGTCCAACCCCTATTATTTCTACATTTTCGCACAGCCTACCTATTACTCTGCGACGATGCACCAGATGATAGGGTGTTTGTCAAAACCGGAACCTGCTGAACCGCAGGCAGCCCTGCCTCCATTGTTACCGGAGGGGGGCATCACGCCACGCCCCCTAATTGACGGTGTAAGCCGTGCCCTGACCTATGTTTATACCCAATCGCCGGAACTAATCACAAGAAACGAGGATGCCCACCTTTCTGAATTCGGACTGAGAAATGATGTCAACCAAAACATCAAGCCTACAGTCAAACTGACAGAAAAGGTATCCGACCAGCACGAGGGCTTGGTAGACAACTTTACAGCTGACAATCTCGACATCATTGTTCACAAACCTAATTTCTGGACTTTCAGAGCCAACATCGGTTTCAAAATCATGCAGTATTTTGTATCCGACAACTGGTACAAGGGTGGAGAGAGCAACTACTCCTGGCTGGCAACCAGCACCATCGAAGCCAACTACAACAACAAGCAGAAGGTGACTTTCGACAACAAATTGGAAATGCGTCTGGGATTCCAATCCTCCAAAGACGACAGCAAGCATAAGTTCCGCTCCAATTCGGACCAACTCCGCCTGACCAACAAACTGGGTCTGAGGGCTACCAAGCACTGGTACTATACCTTCACCCTCCAGAGCTGGACGCAGTTCTACCCTGCCTTCCGAAAGAATGATTCAAAAGTCTACTCCGACTTCATGTCACCGTTCGAAATGGTTCCTTCTTTGGGTATGGACTACAAGTTGAATGTCAAGAATTTCAACATGAACGCTTCCATCTCCCCCTTCGCCGGCAACTTCAAATATGTTGACCGCAAGGATCTCGCCCCCGCATTTGGTATCGACCAGGGCAAGCATTCCAAGTTTGATTTCGGTTCGAACATTACCATCAAATACAACTGGAACATCATGAAGAATGTTTCATGGAACGGACGTATTTTCTACTTTACCGATTATGAGACTACGCGCGTGGAATGGGAAAATACCTTCAACTTGAAGATTAACGAATTCCTCAGCACCCAATTATTTGTTTATCCGAGATTTGACGATGGGGTCAACAGAAAGGACGGGCAATCTTACTTCCAGTTCAACGAATGGATGTCATTAGGATTTAATTACAACTTCTAATTGCCGCCCGCTCTCAGCACCACACCTTATATATATGTATTAAGTCATGAAAATTATTGTCATAGAGAACAATTACGAATCGTGCAATAAAAAGCAAGATTCTCCGTTATATCCAAAAGACCGCCCCGTCGTATACACATTGCCAGATACCACGCTGCTCAAGGACCACCGTCCGTTCTTCATCCCGGACTTTGCGACCCCTTGCACCATGCAGCTGCATCTCGTCGTCAGAATATGCCGGCTCGGCAGAAGCATCTCTTCCCGCTTCGCCCACCGCTATTACGATTCGGTCAGCGTGGGAGTGACCTTTACCGCAGAGAACCTCTTGCAAGAACTCAGAGAAAAGGGGCTGCCCTGGGAACTGGCGAAGGGGTTTGACGGCGCTGCCGCTTTGGGAAGTTTCCTGCCCTTAACTGAATTGGAAGATTACAGCACAACGCCTTTCTCTCTCCAGTTGGGAGACACAGAAATTCAATCTGGCTTGGCGAAGGATATGTTGTGGAATGTTGACGAACTGATTGCCCAATTGAGTCAGTATTATACTTTGAAACAAGGGGATTTCATCTTTACCGGATGCCCTGCGGTTCCAACGGTAGTCACGACCGACCATACGGTCACCGGTTACCTCAACGGACAGAAAGTGCTCTCGTTCAACATTAAGTAAAGACACTGGATTCCTCACAAAAGCACCCCTCCTGGGGTGCTGATAACGAAACCTTATGATATGAATCGATTTTCTAAATATCTAATACTATTTTTTGCCCTCACTTGTAACCTGCATGTCCAGGCGAATTCCATTACAAGAATTCACCCGGGAGTAGATACCGCATTCATCAATCTGCCTGCTGCCAATTATCCGGTACAGCAGGAGGCCCTCCCTGTATTTTCCACCTCTGTCAAAATCGGGAAGGTGCCACCACACGCACAATATCAGGTATCCCTGGAATACCCGGAATACGAAGTACTGAAATCAAGCGAAATCAAAGAACTCAAGAAACTGAAAGACCAAATACATACGGCCATCCAGATCAACACGCACCTCGGCTACAGCCGCAAGGTGGGCTATCTGGATATTGACTTCTGCCCTATCGTTAAACAGAACGGCACCTACAAACGGCTGGTCTCCTGCAAAATCAATGTGAAGTCCTCTACCACGGCTCCCAACTGGGTCCAGGTGAAAGAGAAGGAAACGACTCCTTTGCGCTGGAGCGAGAAATCCGTGCTGGCAGAAGGAAAATGGGCCAAACTGCGGGTGAAGAATGAAGGCATCTACCAACTGACGCCTGCTTTCCTTGCCAAGATGGGATTCAACGATCCCTCCAAAGTGAAACTCTACGGCTACGGCGGCCGCATCATGGAGGAAGCATGGACTTTCGATAACGAACGCCAGGTGCCCAACGACTTAAACGAGGTGCCCCTGTACCGAAAATCGGATGGCAACGCCCTCTTCTTTGCGGAAGGTACCATCCGTTGGACTTACAATGCCAGCAAGAAGAAGTGGTTCCATGAGAACAACCCTTATTCTAAATACTCTTACTATTTCATTACTGAGGGAGAGAATCCCGCCAAGATGGAAACCTTGAAAGCGGAAAAGTCTCCGGCTGGCAAGGTGAGCCAGATCAATCACTATGCCCTCCTCGACCACGATGCCTTCGGCTGGTATGAAGGCGGCAGAGAGATGTACGACGACTACGACTTTGCTTACGGTCCCAGCCACACTTTCAAGGTGATGGCTCCGAGCCACGATCCTGACACGAACAAAGCCGATGTGGACATCTCCTTCAGTGCTTCCTCTCCTGCCACAGCCACCAGTGTGACTTTTGCCCACAACGGAAAGACCATCGGCATGATGTCCATTCCTAAATTCGGTGACTTTCAGAGTGCTTATGAGGTGCGCAAATATTTCAAGTCCACCACCAGCGAGGTGGAGAACCTCTTTAAAATCAGTGTCAGCCCGACCAATCCAGCGCACTTGAATTTTATCCGGATGAACTATGTCCGCAACCTGAGTGCGGCGGACGCTCCCTTTGCTTTCAGCCCGAGTTCCACACAGCCCGTGGAACTGGTGATTCCTTCCGCCAAAGAGGATACCCGGCTCTGGCGTATCGGTAGCGGAATGAAACCGACATGCGAGATAGCCAGCACACTGACAGGTTCCACGATGAATGCCATCGTTGACGAAGGTAAAGAAAGATATGTCATTGTCAATCTCAACGAGAAATACCCGACTCCGGAATGGGAGGGAAAGGTTGAAAACCAGAATCTTCACGGGGACACCCAGGCTTATGATATGGTGATTCTCATTCCGGAAAGCCGCAAGCTGGCCGGTGAGGCAGAACGATTGGCGGAAGTCCACCGCAAACTCCAGGGCCTGCGTGTCAAAGTGGTCGACGCCGGTGAAATCTTCAACGAATTTTCTTCAGGTACTCCGGATGCTACCGCTTACCGCCGCTATATGAAGATGCTCTACGACAGAGCCCAGACAGAGGACGACATACCAAGATACTTGCTCTTGTTCGGTGACTGTGCCTGGGACAACCGTATGATCAGCAGCAAATGGAGCAAGTATTCTCCAAAAGACTTCCTGCTGAGTTTTGAGGTGACCGACGGTTTCAAGAACGTGGGAAACAGTACCTTCCCGCTGGGCGAGCAGAACAGTTACGTGACAGACGACTATTTCGGCTGGCTCGACGATAACGAAGGCGGCGACTACACGATGAACAAGATTGACCTGGGTATCGGGCGCTTCACCTGCTATGATGCCGAAACGGCTAAGATTCTGGTAGACAAGTGCATCGACTACCTGAGCAACCACAGAACCGGTGCCTGGAAAAATACCATCTACATATTGGCGGACGACGGAAACGGCAACCTTCACATGAACGATGCCGAAGTCGTGGTGAAGCAGGTAGAGACCAGCACCAACCACAGTGCGGTCATCAAGAAGGTGTACAACGATGCTTATACCCGGGAGTCTACCGGTACGGGACACTCTTTCCCTACGGTGACCCGCCTTCTGAAAGATGCGATGAACCAGGGGGCCTTGATTTTCAATTACACGGGTCACGGAAGCCCCGACCAGCTCTCCCACTCCAAAATATTGAAGACCATTGACTTCGAAGCTCCCTCGGCAGGCAATCTGCCTCTGTGGATCATGGCTTCCTGCGAAATCTCTCCTTACGACAGTCAGACCCACGACTTGGGACGTGCGGCCTTGCTCAATACCCAAGGAGGTGCCATCTCTGTCATGTGCGCTTCCCGTTCCGTTTACTCCAACTACAACCGAATTCTGAATATCGCTTACAACAAGCATCTCTTCGACTTCGACAAGAATGGGAAACGGAACACCATGGGTGACGCCCTGCGCCTGACCAAGGTGGAACTGGTCACTCCGAATGAATTCAACGTCGTCAAAGACGGCTCCATCAACAAGTTGAAATATGTCCTGCTGGGCAACCCCGCCATTCCTTTGATTGCTCCAACAGGTAAAGTTCTGGTGGACAGCATCAACGGACAACAGCTGGCTCCTGCTGACAAGATTCAGTTCAAAGCCGGTTCACTGGTTCGTTTCAGCGGTCATGTGAGCGATGCCGACGGTTCTCCTCTCCATGATTTCTCAGGCAGCGTCACCGCCACAATGGCCGACCGCCTGGAAAACATCACTTGCAAGAACAATGACGGCTCTGCCGAAGACCCGATGGTGTTCACCGACCGTACCAAGAAAATATTCGAAGGCAGCGACTCTATCAGAAATGGTAAATTCAGCATCACCTTCCGAATTCCAAGAGATATCAGTTACAGCAACGATGGTGGCAGAATCACTTTCTACGCTGTCAACAACCAGAAAGACATAGAATGCCACGGCGCCAACGAACAGTTCTTCCTCAACGGAACGGATGCCAGCTATGCGCCCGACACTTTGGCACCTAAAGTTTTCCTATATCTCAACGACCCGGAATTCCCTAACGGCGGCATCACTAGTCCCGACCCGGTATTCTTTGCCAAGATCGAAGATGATGCGGGCATCAATGCTACCGGAATAGGTATCGGTCACGATTTGGAACTCGTCATCGACAACGACCAGTCCAATCCGATCAAGCTGAACGAGAACTTCAATTATTCATTTGGCAGCTATCGCGAAGGTATGGTCAGCTTCCCGCTGAACGGTTTGGAATACGGCAAGCATACCCTCTCCTTCCGTGTATGGGATGTCAATGGAAACTCAACGACCCAACGACTGGATTTCCATATCCAGGATCATATGAGCAACGGCTTCGATGTCTATGCCTCTGAAAATCCGGCACGCACGACAACTAATTTTGTCACCACCTTCGATTGCGAAAAAGACGAGACCTATACCGTCAATTTCGAGGTATTCGACCTCAGCGGTCAGAAGATATGGAAGAGCCAGAATATCACGCTCGCGCCAGGTACTGGATATGGCATCTGCCCCTGGAATCTCACCAACGGCGTCGGTGCGCGCATCCCTGCCGGCATTTACCTTTACAAAGCAAACATCAAAAGCGAAAACAATAAAAAAGAAACTAAAGCTAAAAAAATCATTGTGTTGGAACAATAAAACAATCTTTTCCGAGTTATTGAAATATTAACCGACACAAAGCACCTCTAAGAAAATGAATACGAAGCTTATATATATAGCAGCTTGCTCACTTCTGGCAAGCGTTCCAGCATTGGCTGATGAAAACGACGTACGCGATCAGTTGAATCCTGTCATGACAGCGGTGACACCCTTGACCATTGCCCCTGACGCCCGTTCCGGCGGTATGGGTGATGTCGGTGCGGCAACCGACCCTGACGTACATTCCCAGTACTGGAACCCGGCTAAATATCCATTTACCATCAGCCGTTCGGGACTTTCCATCAACTATACTCCTTGGCTCCGCCAGCTGACCGATGGAATCGCCTTGGCCGACATGACTGGTTATGTCCGCTTGGGCGACTACCAGGCCATCAGTGCTTCCTTGAGATACTTCACCATGGGCGAGGTCATGACAGACGACGCCAACATGACGGTGAAACCTTACGAAATGGCGGTGGATGTGGCTTATTCCCGTATGCTGAGTGAGAAGTTCTCTGCAGCGGTGGCTTTGCGTTACATCTATTCTGACATCAGCGGTCACTACGACGACAATACTTCTGCAGGTTCTGCCTTCGCCGCCGACATTGCGGGCTATTACAACAATTATGTCATGATGGGCAGCCGCGAATGTTTGCTGGGTATTGGTTTCAATATCAACAATATTGGTAGTAAAATCAATTATGGAGAAGACTATTCTTACTTCATTCCAACCAATCTCCGTATCGGTGCCAGCTATATGATTCCGCTGAACGAATACAACCGTGTCTCTTTCAGTGCGGACATCAACAAACTTCTGGTTCCAAGTTTGCCTTTGCAAAAGGAAGACGAGACCAACGAAGACTACCAGGCCCGCCTACAGGAAGAATACTACGACATGTCGGCCATCAAGGGTATGTTCAAGAGTTTCGGTGACTCTGAAAAGGGTTTCAAAGGTGAGATGGAAGAAATTCAATGGAGCATCGGTGCGGAATATGTTTACAACGAGAAATTCACCCTCCGTGCCGGCTACCACCATGAAAGTGCCAGTCAGGGTAACCGTAAGTATTTCACAGCCGGTGCCGGTTTCCGCATGAACGTGCTCAGCATTGATGCCGGTTATGTCATCGCCACTTCTCCGAGCAACCCGCTGGACCAGACACTCCGTGTTTCTCTCGCCTTCGACTTTGACGGCATCCGCGACCTCTTCGGAAGAAGATAAGGAAACAAAAGTCCGACAATATGAATCTATACATTTATAAATACTGATAACGATATACGGATATGAAAATCAGAGTAGGTATGGGCTTCGACGTCCACAAATTGGTAGAAGGAAGAGATTTATGGTTGGGAGGTATCAAAATAGAACATACAATGGGTCTGCTGGGACATAGCGATGCGGACGTGCTGATTCACGCCATCTGCGATGCACTCCTCGGTGCGGCAAACCTGCGCGACATCGGTTACCACTTCCCCGACACCAAAGAAGAATTCAAAGATGTCGACAGCAAGATTCTTTTAAAGAAGACCGTAGAAATATTGAAAGAAAAAGGCTGGAGCATCGGCAATATTGATGCGACCATCTGTGCCGAACGTCCTAAAATCAATCCACACGTTGATGCCATGAAGGCTTGCATGGCACCGTTGATGGGCATCTCCACTGACGACATCAGCATCAAGGCAACCACCACGGAGAAATTAGGTTTCACCGGCAGACAGGAAGGTATTTCAGCATACGCGGTAGCTTTGATTGAAAAATAAGTTTCTGTCAACGGATGGTTTCCTGATAAGAAATACGATGGTTTCCTTGTTAGAAATAGATATCAGGA
>SAMEA104404103__coassemble_437_pt1 | contig 30194 bp, 26 predicted proteins | sample SAMEA104404103__metabat2_high_PE_061 | metagenome-assembled genome bin SAMEA104404103 (sample SAMEA104404103) | Balaenoptera acutorostrata | reverse complement strand
GCTCTGCAGGACATGGTACCGGAAAAGGCTAATCCATTTATCTATCAATATTTTTCACCTCCACTTCGCAACGTCCCAAGGGCATCATCGCATTGATGAGGCTGAGCGTTTGGAACTGGGAGAGGTCGGCAGGTGTGAGGTCCCTTTCGGTGAGCTGCCCCTGGTCGAGAAGGGACTGGCGCATGGTGCCCGGCAGCAAAGGCTTGCGGGGCGTATACCAGCGATGCCCGTCGTACAAGGCGATGTTGCTGTAGGAAGTGTCGGTGAGGAACCCCTGCTTCACGATAATGATTTCGTCGGCCGTCCCCTTTTGTGCTGTGAGCGCTGTGAGGCCACTACGGTCCGTGCTTTTGAAAGTATAGTCGATGGTATCGCAGGTAATGAGTTTCATACTTCCGATGGAACGCATCTGATAGGGCGTGCAACCCATTTCGACGATGCCTCCTTCACCATAAACGACGCGCGCCTTGTAGAGACCGTCGTCCTGGGGGAGGTCCGTGAGGCAGTCACGGAGCGTCGGGATGTGCGTATGGGAAAAGAAATGGCGGAGGGTGCGGTCCATGCGCGCCTGATGGTAGGGGAGGTTGCAGACTTCCCTTTTTTCTATTCGGATAGTTTCAATAAATTGGCACATAAGCTTTCTGTATGACTTCGTTGTATTCGTCCTGCCACTGGCTGCGGTAGGTGATGCCCCCGCCCGCCTTGAAATAAAGTTGTCCCTCGTCCGCTTCCACAAAGCGTATCATGACGGCACTCTCCATATTCCCTTTCTGGCAGATGCCCATGACACCGGTGTAGAATCCCCGGTCGTAATCCTCCGCCTCGGCGATGATGGACTGCGTCTTCACCTTGGGCGCTCCTGTGATGGAACCTGCCGGAAGTTGGGCGAAGAGAATGTCCCCCAGATGCTGGCGGTAGTCGGACGGCAGTTGGCCCGTCACTTCCGAACTGGTTTCGAGCAAGTCGCCCTTATTGGTGTGGAGCACATCCACGTAACGGTAGCGGGGCACCTGCACCTGTTCCGCCACGATGCTCAGGTCGTTGCGGATGAGGTCCACGATGGTGGCATGTTCCGCCGCCTCCTTGGTATCCTCGAGCAACCGCTGGCGGGCATCGGGAAGACTGGCGTCGATGGTGCCCTTCATGGGATAACTGCTGATGGCACCGTTCTTTATCGTCAGGAAGATTTCGGGTGAGAAGCAGACGAAGCGGTCACGCATCCAAAGTTTGTAGAGCGCCTCGGAACGGAGGAAGATTTCCCGGAGACTGAGACTCGTCTCTACCGGAATGCGGCAGGTCAGATTGGTCAGGAAACTGTTGCCCGCCATGAGATTCCGTTTGACGATATCAAATTTCTGCCGGTAAGCCTCCGGAGTTTCCGGGAACGTCCTCCATGTGAAAGGAACGTTGCGGGGCACTATGGTCTCCGGCGTGTTTTGTGCCGACGGAAACGCAAAGAGCAGTTCGTCGGGAGAGATGTCGTCTAAATGGCGCACAAAGCAATGCTGTCGGTCGTAACTGACGACAAAGAGAAAGGGACGGTCGTCCGTTCCCCATTGGTTGATGAGCGCCTGTGCTTCCGGTTGTGTATAGAAGGACATGGTATACGGAGAATTTTAATGGAATAAGAAGTTGTGGAGAATGGTGGCACCCGCTGGGGTCAGAATCGATTCGGGATGAAACTGGATACCGTGAACATCGTAGGTCTCGTGACGCAGTGCCATGATGTAACCTTCCAGACTTGTGGCCGTGACGACGAGATGTTCGGGCAATGCCTCGTGGTCGACAATCCACGAATGGTAACGGCCCACGGGAAATTCGTGGGGCAGACCGTCGAAGATATAATCGTCTGCTTGCAGGGTGACCGGCGACTGGATGCCATGATACACCTCCTCCAAATTGGTCAGCCGTGCCCCGAATACCTCACCGATGGCCTGTTCGCCGAGACAAACGCCCAGCATCGGTTTGGTGGCGGCATAGTGGCGGATGACCTCGTTCATCTTGCCCGCCTCTTGCGGCACTCCCGGCCCCGGAGAAAATATCAATTTGTCGTAGACGGCGAGTTCCTCCATGTCGAAAGCGTCGTTGCGCAGTACGGAGACCTCGGCGCCGAGCATTTTTACCAAGTGCTTCAGGTTGTAGGTGAAGGAGTCATAATTGTCGATAATCGCAACGTTCATATCGTTAAGTCTTTATATGTTTAGCAGGTGAGAGTATGTGTGGCAGGTGTGAGTAAAGTGCCACGTTCGTCTTGTGAAGATTGCGTCCCTCTATAGGAAGGGGAGTAACGGACAGAAGCAGAGTCTGAAAGACCGGCAACCGGTATTCAGACATTTCTATCCGGAGCGTAGGAGTTATTTCTTCAGGGTACATTCCGCCAAGTCCCTTCCCGCAGGGCTTTGGAACACGCGCAGACCAAAGTCGGGCAGTGTGGCGATGAAGTGTTCCACACAAGCGGCGCAGAGTGACTCGTATTCGGTGAAGGCAGTGATATTGAGGAAGAAATAGAATTCGAGGGGAAGTCCGTTGGGAGTGGGAGACAGCTGGCGCGCCATAACCGTCTTTTCTGCTATGACGAACGACTGCGCTTTCAGATAACGCTCCACATATTCCCGGAAGAGTGTCAAGTTCACTTTGCCCTGGGCAGCTGCAGCCTCCTCTGTGGTGAGATAAGCTGTTTCCACCAGGTGCCGGAGCATCGCCTCGTCGCAGAACCCCACCGTATTCATGTCGATAAAGAGCGCCCGCTTCATGCGTCGTCCGCCCCCTTCGTACATCGTCGACCAGTTCTGAAACGGTTCGCTGATAAGGGTATAAGGCGGTACGGTATAAATCGTATTGTCGAAATTGCGCACCTTCACCGTAGTCAGGGAAATCTTTTCCACGGTACCGTCAATGTTCGATTTCTTAATCGTAATCCAGTCCCCCGGCTTGATCATCCGGTTGCTGGAGAGCTGCACGCCTGCCACCAGACCGAGGATGGAATCCTTGAAGACCAACATCAGTACTGTGGCTGCGGCACCGATGCCCGCCACCATGCTGAACGGATTCTGTCCGAGGAGGAAGGCGATGATGATGATGCCCCCGATGAAATAGACTACGATTTTCAGAAATTCGATGATGCCATAGAGATGTTTGTCCTTGAATTTCTCCTCCTCCAAGGTGAAGGTCTCCACATTTCCCAGGAAGACGGTGGTCAGCGAGATGAAGGTGATGGCGATATAAATCTTGCTGCCCTGCAACATGACGTTAGACAATATGGCATGGTCCTCTGACAGACAGAAAGGCAGGAGAATATAGAAGACGATGCCCGGCACCACCCGGCAGAGCGCCCTTATGAGTTGTCCGTTCAGCAGATAGTCGTCCCACAGCGTATCTGTCTTTTTGACCAGTTTGAGAAGGAGGGGAGCAATGATTTTTCTACAGATATATCCGATGAGTGCGGAGAAGAGCAGTGCGCCGAAGAGCAGGACCCCATGGCAGGCCAGTTCTTCAGATTCGGAAGCCAGTTGGTTTTCTTGAAGAAAATTGTGAATGCTTTGTTTGAGAAAATCAATCATACTTGTTTGTTGCGGTTATAATGGGGAGTGACCACTCTGTTGAAGTAGAGCATCGAAACGATGCAGAGCAGGCCTCCGGTGAAATAGACTGTGGCAAAGGAAAAATATTCAGCGATGAGTCCGCCGAGGAAGATGCCCAGACCCAGTCCCACATCCCAGGCGGTGAGATAGGTGCTCGTGGCGGTGGCACGCTGGTTGTGGGTGCCCAGATTGATGTAGAGCGAATTGTAGGCCGGGAAGATGATGCCGAAGCCGACTCCCTGGAAAAGCGGGATGATAAAGAACAGAATTTCAGCATAATGGCTGTTCCATTCCATCAAAGGCTGGCAGGCGGCGAGGAGGAGAAAGGCGGTGATTACGGGGTAGAATCCGTAGTGGATGCATTGCGTGACATATCCCTTGTCCACGTATTTGCCTGCAAATATACGAGAAATCCCCATACCGACGGCCATCAGGGTGAAATAGATGCCCGGGGTGACGTCCAATTGGATATCGCTGACGTACATTGCCACATAGTTGGTGGTGGCGCCGTAGGGAATGGAAAGCAAGAGGAGGGCGAGACCGGCACGGAGTCCGTTGACGAGGATGAAACGGTCGAGCGAGAGGGCCGGTCGTTTGGTCTTTGGTTTGCGGGGTGCCTGGACGCACGATGCAAGCAGCAGTCCGAGGAGACTGGTGCACAGGGCGATGGTGAATATCCATTCGTAACTGATGGCGCCGTGAAGGAAGAGTCCCACCATCGGTCCGATGCTCATGGCTGTATTGTTCGTCAGTCCGTAGTAACCCAGTCCTTCGCCCCTTCGTTCGGCGGGCATGATGTCGACGACGAGGGTGTTTCCGCCTACCGTGACCATCCCGAAGGAGAGGCCGTGGAGGAAACGCAGGAGGATGAAGAATACCAGGAAACCGCCGGCGATGTATCCCAGAAAGAGCAGGCAGAAGGTGCCGTAGGCAACGAGATAGAGGGGCTTGCGCTGGAAGGCGTCGAGTACGTAACCGGAGAAGGGACGTACAATGAGGGCTGCAATGGTGTAGACACAGAGTATGGCGCCAATCACGCTCTCAGCTTGTCCATAGACTTCCTTCAGATAGAAGGGTAGGAGGGGGATGAGTATCCAAAAGCTGAAAAAGAGCAGAAAGTTGGCAGCCAGTATGCAGCAATAGGAGGGGGTGAATAAACGAGGAGACACGAGAGGAGTTAGGAGTTAGGGGTTAGGAGGGAGGAGTTTGATTGAGTTAGGGGTTAAGGGTTAGGAGGGAGGAGCTTGATTGAGTTAGGGGTTAGGAGTTAGGAGGGAGGAGTTTGATTGAGTTAGGAGTTAGGAGGGAGGAGTTTGATTGAGTTAGGAGGGAGGCGTTATAGCTTGATTATAAATATGGGATGAGGAATGTGGGATGAGAGATGGTTGCTAATGAGGGATTAATTCTGATGAGGAATTAGAGATTCTCCTTCTTATGCCTTATTCCTCTCACTGTTTCTTACATCCTTCCATTTATATTCTTATTCAATCATTCCTTTCATTCTTTCCATTCGTTCTTTCCATTCCTTTCATTCTCGCATACTATCTTTCATTCTCGCATTGATTTGTGTTCTATCTATCTACCTGTCTCTCTCGTTCTACCTTAGCTGTTCATTCTCATTTGACTCCTTTCTCTGAAAATTCAAATCAGGGATTAAAAAGTAAAGCCCTATCCGCATGGTGGCAGATAGGGCTTCGATATTTAATAAAAATAAGGGGTCGGATATTAGTTAGCCGCCATGAATTCGTCAAGGAAACGAACGTCGTTTTCAGAGAACATACGGAGGTCCTTTACCTGATACTTCAAGTTGGTGATACGTTCAACACCCATACCGAAGGCGTAACCCTTGTATAATTTGGAGTCGATGCCGTTGGATTCGAGAACGTTCGGGTCTACCATACCGCAACCGAGGATTTCCACCCAACCGGTCTGCTTGCAGAAACCACAACCCTTACCGCCACAGATGTTACATGAGATATCCATTTCGGCACTTGGTTCGGTGAATGGGAAGTAAGAAGGACGGAGACGAATCTTGGTGTCAGCACCAAACATCTCACGGGCGAAGGTCAGCAATACCTGCTTCAAGTCGGTGAAAGAAACGTCCTTGTCGATGTACAAACCTTCCACCTGGTGGAAGAAGCAGTGTGCACGGGCTGAGATGGCTTCGTTACGGTAAACGCGGCCCGGACAGATGACACGGATAGGAGGTTCCTGCACTTCCATGACACGGCTCTGTACAGAACTGGTGTGAGTACGGAGCAAGATGTCGGGATGCTGCTGGATAAAGAATGTATCCTGCATATCGCGTGCCGGGTGATCTTCAGCAAAGTTCATCGCACCAAATACGTGCCAGTCGTCTTCTACTTCAGGACCATCGGCCATAGAGAATCCTAAACGAGAGAAAATATCAATGATTTCGTTCTTGACGATGCTCAACGGATGACGGGTACCCAATTTTACAGGATAAGGAGTACGGGTGAGGTCGAGGTCGTCGTGGTCAGCTTCCTTGCCGGCCAAGCTGCTCTTCAGTTCGTTAAGTTTGTCTTGAAGTGCGGTTTTTACTTCGTTCAATTTCATACCGATCTCACGCTTCTGTTCACCAGGAACATTGCGGAAGTCTGCCATGAGATCGTTGACAATACCTTTCTTGCTGAGGTATTTGATTCGCAAGGCTTCGAGTTCCTTCTCGTCGTTGGCAGTTAAGGTTTGCACTTCGGCGAGTAGTGCTTGAATTTTCTCTATCATGTTTGTATTTCTTTAAATCAAATTAAAAACAGCCGCAAAGATAATTAATTATTAGCAATTAGTTTACGAATTCTCGAAGAAAAGCAGTATTTTTGCCACGTTTCTACGTAGGTATGAGAAAGTATCAACTAAAGTAGACATTTTAATTTTTCATTATTTAGATAGAAAAAATGAAAAGACTTATATATTGTTTGTTCCTTCTTGTCGGTCTGGCGGCTTGTAAGAGCGACCGTCCGAAGGTGGAGGAAAATGAAACGGAACTTGTTGGGGACAGTGTGAGCAGACCGGATACGGCAGTCCTTCGTGCGCCTTTCGAGGTCTATCCTCAGGCCGACGGACTCTTCAACGATTTCATTGACCGTTTCATGAGCGATGATGCGTTTCAGTATGACCGTATTGAGTTTCCGCTGAAGCAGTTGGTGAATGGTGAAGAAACAAAGATAGACCGTGCTGCCTGGCAGTACGATTCCATCTATTCCGACGAGTCGGACTATACGCTGATTTTTGACGCGCCCGACGTACAGAAGGAGACGGTGCGCCAGTCCTTGAAGTCGGCAACGGTGGAACTCGTCGACCTGAAGATGAAACGTCTGAAGAAATACAAGTTCGAGCACTGTGGCGAACATTGGCTGCTGACCTTGACGGACGAACATGATTTCAGTCACGACGGCAAGCACGATTTCTATGAATTCTATAGTAAATTCGTCAGTGATGTGAAATTCCAGGTCGCACATGTGCAGGATCCCTTTATCTTCAAGACATACGATTCAGACAATTTTGAAGAAATCGAAGGCAATGTCTCTGCCGAGCAATGGGTGGATTTCCGCCCGGAACTTCCCGTGGAAAGAATTACCAATACTATCTATAACGACGAAGTGCCCAAGAGCAACTACCGTACATTTGTGGTGGTGAGTCCGTCGTCCGAGATGAACTGTATCCTTGTGTTCAAACGGGTGAGAGGCCGTTGGGGACTGGTCAGTCTGGAAAATTAATAGAAGTTGGTTGTCAGGGTCCGTCTGCGGGTCTTGCCAACCTGCTTTTCATATATGAATGAAGTGAAAATCAGTAAGATTACACATGAAAAGTTTTGAAAATTACTCTTTGTTGCCGCACAATACCTTTGGCATCGACGCCAAGTGCCGGAAGTTCGTAGAATATTCTCATATAGAAGAACTCCGCGAAGTGCTGGCAGACATGAAGAAACATAAAGAAGACCGCTTCCTGCATATCGGCGGTGGCAGTAATCTCCTTTTTACTTCCGATTATGATGGGGTCATCCTTCATTCTGCCATCAAGGGCAAGGAAGTGCTGGCAGCCGAAGGAGACGAGGTACTGCTGCGCGTGGGAGCTGGAGAAAACTGGGATGAACTCGTAGCCTGGTGTGTGGAACAGGGATACTACGGATTGGAGAACCTTTCCTATATACCTGGTGAGGCAGGTGCCTCGGCCGTACAGAACATTGGTGCCTATGGCAAAGAAGTGGGTGAGTTCATTGTCCGGGTGGAGACTGTCGAAGTTGCTACCGGTGCTGTCCGCATCTTCCAGCAGGCCGACTGCCACTATGCTTACCGCTACAGCATATTCAAGGGAGAAATCCGTGGACAATATGTCGTGACCCACGTGGTGCTGCGGCTGTCCAGAACCTTTGCTCCCGACCTTACTTACGGCGCCATCTCCCGGGAACTGGAACAAAGAGGCATTGCTCCTTCAACTTTGACAGCCAGTCAGTTGAGAAACCTTATCGTCGAAGTGCGTCAGAGTAAACTCCCTGAGCCAGCGGACCTCGGCAGTGCCGGTTCGTTCTTTATGAATCCCGTAGTTCCCGCAGCCGTCGCAGCACGTTTGCAGGAGACCTATCCCCAGATGCCCCACTACGACGTAGAAGGCGGTGTGAAGATTCCTGCCGGCTGGCTGATTGACCAATGTGGTTGGAAGGGCAGAAAGATGGGACCTGCCGGTGTTTACGAAAAACAAGCATTGGTTCTCGTGAATCATGGCGGAGCTACCGGTGAAGATATCTGCCGGTTGAGCAAGGCCATCCAGGAGGACGTACAGAATAAATTTGGCATTGCCATATTTCCAGAGGTGAATTTCATTTAATCCCCAAAAGGTAAAAGAATGAAGATTACTTTTTTAGGAACGGGAACCAGTACGGGAGTGCCCCAGCTGGGCTGCGACTGTGAAGTTTGCCGTTCCACCGATCCGAAGGACAGACGTCTGCGTACCTCGGCCATGCTGGATGTCAACGACCATCTGAGAATTCTCATAGATTGTGGTCCCGACTTCCGGCAGCAGATGCTCACTTATGGTTTCAAACCATTCCAAGCCGTACTCATCACGCACGAGCACTATGACCATGTCGGCGGTCTGGACGATTTGCGTCCCTACAGTCTTTTAGGGCGCATGCCCGTCTATGCCGACCAACTCTGTGCCACCCATTTGCGTGAGCGTCTGCCATATTGTTTCGCTGAAAAACTGTATCCCGGGGTGCCCCAAATCGACTTACAGGTCGCCACTCCCGGAGAATCCTTCCAGGTAGGAGAGGTGAAAGTCACCCCCTTGCTGGCCATCCACGGCAAACTTCCCATTCTAGGTTATCGGGTAGGAGAGGTAGGTTATCTGACCGACGTCACCGAGATTCCGCCAGAAACGGAAGCCGCCCTGATGGATATTCCCTTCCTGGTCGTCAATGCCTTGCGTTATACGCCCCATCATTCCCACCAGACTGTGGGGCAGGCACTCGCTATGGCAGAGAAACTGCGCGCCGGACAGGTCTATCTGGTACACATGAGTCATCAAATCGGACTCCATGCCAAAGTAGAGTCCACGTTGCCGGAAAATGTGCATCTCGCTTACGACGGACTGACCGTGAATTGTGATTAATCAGTAAGTAATCGAATTTAATTATATAATTAGTTTTTATAATCGATTTCTATTGAAGATTAATTTCGATCATTGACTTAAATGCAATTTGGAAGCCCTTTTTCCTGCTGTTTCCGGCCTCCAGCCGCTTTCAGCCGATAGTTTGCTAATCGTTGAAAACTTGGCTTTTATTTTGCGTTGTGCCCATTTTGTTTTACCTTTGCTACGCGAAGACGTTATTTTTTATACCTTGACTAAAACGGGCGGTGAAGGTGGGCAAATCCACTTGCCGACGGGACAACCGCTTCGTGAAAAAAATTAGTATGAGAAAAAAAGTTATATGTGTCCTATGGGGCCTGATTCTGCTGGTCACTATAGGCGTATTTGTTGGAGTTCTTGGTATTGAAAAGGGATGGATCGGATATATGCCTCCCTTGGATGAATTACAAAGTCCGATAAGCAAATATGCTTCTCAGGTACTTTCAGCTGATGGAAAAGTTTTAGGAACATGGTCTCGGAGCGAGAACCGTGTTTTTGTTGATTATGATAGTATTTCCGGACACCTTTTCGATGCGTTGGTCGCTACCGAAGATGCCCGATTTTATGACCATTCTGGTATTGACGCCCGTGCGGTGACCCGTGCGGTAGTGAAACGTGGTATTTTCGGTCGTCAGGAAGCTGGTGGTGGCAGTACTATTACCCAGCAGCTGGCCAAGCAGTTATATTCTTCTACGGCTTCGAATACCATGGAACGTCTCACCCAGAAACCTATCGAGTGGGTCATCGCTGTAGAATTGGAAAAATGTTATACCAAGGAAGAAATTCTGACTCTGTATCTCAATTATTTTGACTTTTTGTACAATGCCGTAGGTATCAAGACTGCGGCCAATGTATATTTCGGTAAGTTGCCGAAAGATTTGAATATTGTGGAATCTGCCACCCTCGTCGGAATGTGCAAGAATCCGTCCTACTTCAATCCGGTGCGCTATCCCGACCGTACCCGGAACCGTAGAAATGTGGTGCTGGAACAGATGCTGAAGGCCGGTTTCCTCACTGAAGCGGCTTGCGACTCTTTGAAGCAGGAACCTTTGAAACTCCGCTTCCACAGAGTGGACCACAAAGATGGTTCCGCTACTTATCTGCGTGAATATCTCCGTCGTATCATGATGGCATCCTGTCCGGACAAGTCCCATTATGCGGAATGGCAGATGCAGCAGTATTATGTCGACTCTCTCGCATGGGAGAACGACCCGTTGTACGGCTGGTGCAAGAAGAACACCAAGAACAACGGCGAGCATTATGATATTTATGTGGACGGTCTTAAAATTTATACGACCGTCGATTCCCGCATGCAGGCTTATGCAGAAAACGCCATGCACCAGCACATGCAGATGTTGCAAGGTAATTTTGATCGTGAAAAGAAGGGGGCACCCAACTTCCCTTATTCTTCCAGATTGTCGAAGGAAGAAGTGCGGCGGCTGTTGAAACGTGCCATGCGCCAGAGCGACCGCTATCGGGTACTCAAGGCTGACGGTGCGAATGAAGAAGAAATCGAGGAATCTTTCAATACCCCTGTGGAGATGTCCGTCTTCTCCTATGGTGGATTGGTGGACACCACGATGACACCTATGGATTCTATCCGCTACTATAAGAAATTCCTGCGTTCGGGTATGGTTTCCATCGATCCGAAGAACGGTCATGTGAAGGCCTATGTCGGCGGTGTGAATTACAGCAGTTTCCAATATGACATGGCTATGGTCGGCCGCCGCCAGGTAGGTTCTACCATCAAACCTTTCGTTTATGCTATGGCAATGGAAGACGGTTATACTCCTCAGGATATGATTGTCAACCAGCAGCGCACCTATCATGTCAGTGGACAGCCCTGGACTCCGCGTAACAGCGGCAAGTCGCGCATTGGTGAGCCGGTGACCTTGAAATGGGGTCTGAGTCAGTCCAACAACTGGATTACCGCCGAACTGATGTACCAAACCGACCCGACCGGCGTGCGTTTGAAGAATCTTCTGGGCGACTTCGGTGTGGCGAATCGGGATATCCATCCTTCTATCGCCCTCTGTCTCGGTACCTGCGACATTACCCCGGCTGAAATGGCAAGTGCCTATACGGCCTTTGTCAACCAGGGTTTCCGTTCAGCGCCCATCTTGGTATCCCGTATCGAGGACAGTGAAGGCAATATTCTTGCAGAATTCTATCCTCGCATGAATGAAGTCATCAGTGAGGAAAGCTCTTATAAAATGTTGGAAATGATGCAGGGCGTCATCGACAGCGGTACCGGTCGCGGCATCCGTCGATATGGTATCACCGCACAGGCTGCTGGTAAGACTGGTACGACCAACTCCAACAGTGATGCCTGGTTCATGGGTTGTGTGCCACGTCTCGTCACCTCCTGCTGGGTAGGTGGTGAGGAAAGAGACATCCACTTCAACTCCATGCGGTACGGTCAGGGTGCCAAGGCGGCATTGCCTATCTGGGCCAACTATATGAAGGCCGTCTATGCCGACAAGACCCTGGGTTATTCGCAGGACGAGAAGTTCTATATCTCCGACAGTTATAAAGAAAGTCTCGCCGGAAGCGACTCCACCGCCGTAGATTCGACGGCTGTGGAAGTACCCGCACCGGCACCACGGGCCGAAGACAGTTATTTCGAATAGCACATCAGCATTAAAAGAAAATCAATACGAGATATTTCGTTACAAATAAAAGGTAATATCATGGATAATAAAAGTGGAAAATTGAAGTTTATAGCAATCATACCCGCACGTTATGCGTCAACTCGTTTCCCTGCAAAACCATTGGCTTTGTTAGGAGGAAAACCTATCATTCAGCGTGTATACGAACGTGTCTCACAATTTTTTGATGAAGCATGTGTGGCTACCGATGACGAGCGCATCTATCAATGTGTGGAAGGTTTCGGCGGCAAGGTCGTCATGACCGGCACACACCACAAGAGCGGTACCGACCGTTGTTATGAGGCTTTCTGTAAACTCGGCGGTGACTATGACGTGGTAGTCAACGTGCAAGGTGACGAACCCTTTATTGCACAGAGCCAGTTGGAGTCCATCAAGGCTTGTTTTGACGATGCCTCCACACAGATTGCCACTTTGGTAAAGCCTTTTACCCCAGAAGACGGTTGGGCAGCCTTGAGCAATCCGAATTCTCCGAAAGTCGTGGTTGACGACCACAGTTACGCGCTTTATTTCAGCCGTTCGGTTATTCCTTATTTCCGTGGTCTCGACCAGGAAGAATGGTTGAAAAATCATACTTATTACAAGCACATCGGTCTTTATGCCTACCGTGCTTCAGTTCTGAAAGAAATTACAGCCATGCCACAGAGCACCTTGGAAAAAGTGGAGTCTCTGGAACAGTTGCGCTGGTTGCAGGCCGGTCTCAAAATCAAAGTCGGCGTGACGACCATCGAAACCATTGGTATTGACACTCCGCAGGATTTGGAACGTGCCGAGGAATTTTTGAAGAAGACCTCCAAGTAATCAAGTAACAAGAGAAAACGAAGCATTGAAATCCCATCACCTAATATTAAAATCTATCATCGCAAACTATAAAATGAAAAATAGTCTCTATCTCGCCATCTTCTCTTTCCTTTTCTCAACAGTCGTTTCTGCTCAGAAGATTCAAGTAGGCACTTATGAGTTCAAAGACGGTGCTGTTTACACTGGTTACCTTTTCAAAGGCAAACCCAACGGCAAGGGCCGCACTATCTTTAAAAACAATGACATCTACGAAGGCGACTACATCAAAGGAAAACGCGACGGTCAGGGAGTATACACTTGCGCCAACGGCGAACGCTACGACGGCCAGTGGTTCCAGGACCAGCAGCATGGCAAAGGCACTCATTACGGATTGAACAACAACCGTTATGAAGGTTTCTGGTATTGCAACGAGAAGGCCGGTATGGGAATTATGTACTATTATAACGGTGATACCTACGAAGGCGACTGGAAACATGACGAGCGCAACGGCAAGGGCGTTTACCGCTACAAGAGCGGCGCTTTCTATTCCGGCGACTGGAAGGACGATATGAAGGACGGTTACGGTATTTTCGACTGGCACGACGGCTTCCGCTACGAAGGTCAGTGGGCCGATAACAAACGCAATGGCAAGGGTGTCTACACCTATGCCGACGGTGACCGTTATGACGGTTACTGGAAGGACGACATGCAGCACGGCAAGGGTATCTACACCTTCCGCAACGGCGATGTCTACGAAGGCACTTATGTGGACGGCGTCCGCACCGGTGAGGGCATCTTCACCTTTGCCAACGGCGATCAGTATGTTGGCCATTTCCTCGATGGCGAACAAAGCGGCGAGGGCGTCTTCATCTGGAAGGACGTAGCCACTTATACCGGCAACTGGGAACACAACAAACGTGAAGGTTACGGCGTCTACAAATGGAAGAACGGCGATATCTATAAAGGAGGCTGGAAGAACAACCAGATGGACGGCGAAGGCGAAATGAAAAGTGTCAGCGGCGAAAAGTTCAAAGGCCACTTCAAGGAAGGCAAAAAGCACGGCAAAGCCGTAGAAATCAATAAGGACGGTTCGAGAATGGACTGCACTTACAAGAATGGAGTCCGCGACGGCCGTTATGTGGAATACGACCGCAACGGCAATGTTGTCAGCAAAGGCAACTTCGAAAATGGTAGAAAAGTAAAGAAATAGGCTCCGGCCTGTTTCTGAGATTTCCCTCAATATAAAAACACAAGGAAACCTTTAAATTAAAGTATAGCATATGAAAAGCGAAAAAGCAAAGACGGCAAAAGTAGCCCGTTTGAAAATCGTTAAGAATGATCCATGGCTAGAACCTTACAATGATGCGATTCAGGGCCGCCATGATCATGTGTTGTATAAACTACAAGAACTGACTGGCGGTAAGACCACTTTGTCTGAATTTGCCGGCGGTCATCTCTATTTCGGCTTGCACCACACTGCCCGCCAGTGGATATTCCGTGAATGGGCACCGAATGCAACCGCCATCTATCTGATCGGTGATTTCAACGGTTGGAAGGAAGAAGAAAAGTATCGTCTGAAACCCGTAGGCACTTCTGGCAACTGGGAATTGAAATTGCCTTTGAAATCCATGAAGCACAAGGACCTTTACAAGATGAAGGTATACTGGGACGGTGGCTGCGGTGAACGTATCCCTGCCTGGGCACAGCGCGTGGTACAGGACGACGAGACCAAGATATTCAGTGCGCAGGTATGGAATCCTGCTGAACCATACGAATTCAAGAAGAAGACTTTCAAGCCCAAACGTAATCCGTTATTGATTTACGAATGCCACATCGGTATGGGACAGGACGCTGAGAAGGTCGGCACCTATAATGAATTCCGTGAAAACGTTCTTCCACGTGTGATTAAGGAAGGTTACAACTGCTTGCAGATTATGGCATTGCAGGAGCATCCTTATTATGGCAGCTTCGGCTACCATGTCAGCAGTTTCTTTGCTGCCTCCAGCCGTTTCGGTACTCCGGAAGATTTGAAGCGTCTGATTGACGAAGCTCATAAGAACGGTATTGCTGTCATCATGGATATGGTGCAGAGCCATGCTGTCAAGAACGAAATCGAAGGTCTGGGCAATCTGGCAGGCGATCCTTGTCAGTTCTTCTACCAGGGCGACCGTCGCGAGCATCCAGCTTGGGACAGCCTCTGCTTCGATTACGGTAAGAACGAAGTCATCCACTTCTTGCTTTCCAACTGTAAGTTCTGGTTGGAAGAATACCATTTGGACGGTTTCCGTTTCGACGGTGTGACTTCCATGCTCTACTACAGTCACGGTCTCGGACAAGCCTTTGGCGGTTACGGTGACTATTTCAACGGCACCCAGGATGACAACGCCATCTGTTATCTGACTTTGGCGAACCTCTTGATTCATGAAGTCAATCCAAATGCCATCACTATTGCTGAGGAAGTAAGCGGTATGCCAGGTCTGGCATCTGCCTTCAAGGATGGCGGTTACGGTTTCGATTACCGTATGGCCATGAATGTGCCCGACTACTGGATCAAGACCATCAAGGAATTGAAGGACGAAGACTGGAAGCCAAGCAGCATTTTCTGGGAACTGACCAACCGTCGTGCCGACGAACACAATATCAGTTACGCTGAAAGCCACGACCAGGCATTGGTAGGTGACAAGACTCTTATTTTCCGACTGATTGACGCCGATATGTACTGGCACTTCCGCAAGGGAGACGAGAACGGCACCGTAGACCGTGGTATCGCTTTGCATAAGATGATCCGCCTGATCACCGCTTCTACTATCAACGGCGGTTATCTGAACTTTATGGGTAACGAATTCGGTCATCCAGAATGGATTGACTTCCCACGCGAAGGAAACGGATGGAGCTATAAGTATGCACGCCGTCAGTGGAATCTTGTTGATAACAAGGAACTTTGTTACCACTACCTGGGCGACTTTGACCGTGAAATGCTGTCTATCATCAAGAGTGTCAAGAATTTCCAAAAGCTCGAAGTCAGAGAAATCTGGCACAATGACGGTGACCAGATTCTGGCCTACAGCCGTGGCGATTTGCTCTTCGTCTTCAACTTCAGTCCTACCCGCAGCTATACCGACTATGGCTTCATGGTACCCGAAGGCGCTTACGAAGTGATTTTGAACACCGACGCCAAGGACTTCGGCGGTCATGGTTTTGCAGACGACAGCGTCTGTCATTTCACCAACTTCGACCCATTGTTGAAGAAAGACGGCAAGGGCTGGTTGCAGTTGTATATCCCTGCACGCAGCGCTGTAGTCTTGAGAAAAAAAGATTAATCCGATTTTTCTAACCCTTTTACGTGAAAGGGTGGGGCTGGCTTCACGTCGGCCCTAAATATGTTCTTTGTTCCTATGATTAGAAACAGACAGAAATCCATCACATCGAAAAGAGTGCACGCTTGTATGCGTGTGCTCTTTGCGGTGTTTTTGTTTGTCTACTTTTTTCGTTTCCAATCTCCTTTGCTGGAGTTGGGACAGCATCAGTTGTCACATGGCGTGACGACCTACCGTCCGCTCATCAGTTCCCTGGTGCTGACTGGTATCTTGATGCTTGTGCAGCATCTGGTAGCCAAGGGATTCAAATTCGTAGAGTCCCTCTATTGTTTCAGCTATCTTCCTTCAGCTCTGCTGGCTGTGCTGCTCACAGCTTTTGTTCCCGAGATGAATCTTTCTGTGGTGATAGCCATCGGTGTAGCCTTGCTCCTTTTCATCATAGTCGCTCTTTGTACGTTAAAATGTAACCTGATAGACGTCCACCGTAACGAATCCTATGCCAAGTTGTTTACGGTTCATTCCGTCGGCATGATCGGGGTGTTGATGTTTATCGGAATTTTCAGCAATTCCAACGATGTTTTGACTTACGAGGTGCAGACCGCGCATCATATTAATGCCGGTGATTATGAGAAGGCGCTGGAAGCAGGAAACCAGTCCCTCGCCACTTCACCCCGGTTGTCCGCGCTGAGAGCCTATGCCATGGCGCGTACCGACACAGGGTTGGGCGACCGTTTCTTCGCCTATCCTTTGAGCAATGCGACGGCGGAACAGTTGCTCTTCGCTCCCGAAGACACATTACAACAGATACTACCTCCCGACAGTCTGTATGCCAGTTTTGGCGTATGGAGAGGGCAGAAAGAACCCGTCATCCGTTACTTCCACCGGGTTATACAGCGTTCGGACAACCCTTCTGCCAAAGATTATCTTCTCACTGCGCTGCTGTTGAAGAAAGACCTGCTTCAGTTTGCAGCCGAACTCCGCCGCTTCTATGTGGTGGCAGACAGTGTCTCCCTGCCTAAATATTACGAACAGGCCCTGTCCATCTACGATCAGGAAACGGGACGACCGCTGGCGTTCAAAAATGATTCGGTCGTCATAGAAGCTTACCAAAAGTTTTTGGACGAAGGAGCACAATACGATGACGAGCTCATCCGTAAAAATCAGTTGAGAAGAAAATATGGTGATACCTATTGGTGGTATTATCACTATAAAAACTAAAATATGGCAGGTATTTATATTCATGTACCTTTTTGCAGCAGCCGCTGCATTTATTGCGATTTCTATTCTACCACCCATAGCAAGACCATGCGCGATGCCTACGTCGATGCGCTTCTTGAGGAAATGGTAGAACGTAGAGATGAACTCGGAGGGGAAGTTATTAAAACCATTTATTTTGGAGGCGGAACTCCTTCACTATTGAGTCTTAAACAGTTGGAGCGTATTTTACATACCGTCAGAGCCACTTTCCATATAGACGAAGAAGCCGAGATTACTTTGGAAGTCAATCCCGATGACGTGACGATGCAGACGGCTTCAGACTGGCGCTGTCTCGGTTTTAACCGTGTCAGCATGGGTGTGCAGACCTTCAGCAATAGCATTCTCCATCTTTTGCGCCGGCGCCATACTGCAGAAACGGTATCAGAGGCCGTCAGTCACTTACGTCATGTCGGAATATGGAATATCACCTTGGATTTGATTTACGGTCTGCCCGGTCAGACTCTTGACATTTGGAAAGAAGACGTACGACAAATCTTCGAACTGCCCCTCAAACATTTGTCCGCCTATGCGTTGAGCTATGAAGAGGGGACAATGCTGACCCGCATGCGCGACCAGCATGTCATTCAGGAAGCCGACGAGGAGACCATCCGGACAATGTATCTTTATCTGGTGCAGCAGGCCAAAGAGCATGGGTTTGAACATTATGAAATCTCCAATTTCGCTTTGCCCGGTTATTATTCCCGTCACAACTCCTCTTATTGGAGTGGCGTGCCTTATCTGGGCTTCGGCCCCAGCGCCCATTCCTATGACGGTGTCAGCCACAGAAGGGCCAACCATGCCGATTTGCTGGCTTATATCAAATCTCCAGGAAATCCACCTTGCTATATAGAAAATCTGATGCCCTCCCAGCTTTTCGAAGAATATCTCTTGACCCGTATGCGGACCTCCAAGGGAATTTCAAAGAATTTTGTCTTGGAAAATTATGGAGAAAAAGTGTTGGAACGTCTGTTGGAACTTGCACAGAGCCATCTTTATCGCGGCAATTTGCTGGAAGAAGGAGATATCTTGAAACTCAGTCTGGAAGGCGTCCTGATCTCCGATTATATCATCTCCGATTTGATGGGCGCCGTCGATGATTGACAAAACGCGATGCCGCGCGCTTCTTCCTGCTCTGAAAAGCAGGAATATATTTGGTCGTTTGCTTGTGTTGTAGTAACTTTGCGCTACTTATATACTACTTTTTATTATATGAATCGGATGAGAATATGATCTGACAGATTTCCGATGTTAGTATATATCATAATTATAAACGATTAATTGTAATATTTGAATGTCTTGCATATTACATATTGAAACATCAACAGACGTATGTTCTGTTGCCTTGACCCAGGATGGACAATGTTTGGCTGAGAAGGAAGACCGCAAAGGTCCCTCTCACGCTTCAGTATTATCAGGTTTTGTCGAAGAAATGGTTTCTTTTGCCGACAGTCATGCTATCCCTTTGGATGCTGTGGCTGTCAGTGCAGGCCCCGGTTCCTATACGGGATTGCGTATTGGCGTCTCTACAGCCAAGGGATTGTGCTACGGCCGCAATTTGAAACTCATTGCCGTGCCTACCTTGCAGGTGCTGTGTGTGCCTACTTTGCTGTACAACGAGGAAATGCCCGACAATGCCTTGATTTGTCCGATGCTGGATGCTCGCCGCATGGAGGTGTATGCTGCCGTATACAACCGCGGCTTGGGCGTGGAGAGAGAAATTCACGCTGATATTATAGATGAAAATAGTTACGGCGAATTTTTAGAGGCGGGTCCGGTTTATTTCTTAGGTAACGGATCGGCCAAGTGCAAAGACGTAATCAAACATAAAAATGCACATTTCATAGACAATGCGGTTCCCTTGGCACGCAATATGATGCCATTGGCTGAACGCGCGTTGGCTTTAGGAAAAACAGAAGATGTAGCTTATTTCGAACCTTTCTATCTGAAAGAATTCGTAGCTGGTACTCCGAAAAAATCAGTATTGGAATAAGCGGGTCTTCCCAGCTTGTATTTACTGATTTAGGAATAATAAATAAAAGAATGACAGAGACTATAGACAAGGGTAATATTTCAGTGCCTTATACAGAAGTGACTGAACAGAATACGACAAAAGAATATTTGGCTTATAATACAACTAGCGAACCTTTGAAGTTGCCTGAGTATGGCCGTCTGGTGTTGCAGATGGTGGAGTTTGCACTCACCATCGAGAACCGGGACGAGCGTACGGCTTATGCAAAGAAAATCATTCGTGTGATGGGAGGACTGAATCCACAGATGAAGCACGTTCCCGACTATCAGTATAAGCTGTGGGACCATCTGGCTTACTTGTCTGATTACAAACTGGATATCGATTATCCGGTGGAAATCCGCAGGTATGGTGAAAAGTCCCATCCCAACCGTTTGTCTTATCCTGGCAACCGCATCAAGTTGCGCCACTATGGTCATCTGGTCGAACTTTTATTGGGTGAACTCATGGAAAAACTGGATTCACCAGCACGACCGGTCCTCATTGCACAATGTGCGGCACGCATGCGCCGTAATCTGGTGGAATGGAAGGGAGATACGGCCGATGATGAGAAAATTGCGCGCGACATCGCCCATTATACTCAGGGAAAGGTAAATGTGCCCGAAGTCCTGGAGATAATAGCACGCCAGCCTCGCAGCAGCAAGCATGGAAAACGCAATTGATAAAATAATATTTGTTGGTTCATAGCAAAAGATTTATAAGATATGACAACTTTCGTAATTGAGGGCGGCCGTCGTTTGCATGGAGAAATAACCCCTCAGGGAGCTAAGAACGAAGCCTTGCAAGTGATTTGTGCGACATTGCTCACTTGTGGTGACGTGAGAATACAGAATGTGCCCAATATCCTGGATGTCAACAATCTGATTCATCTGCTCCAAGATATGAATGTGCGCGTTGTCCGCAACGGAAAGGGAGACTTTACATTTAATGCCACAGAAGTCAATTTGGACTACCTGCGTAGTGAGGAATTCCTGGAACGTTGTTCGAAACTTCGTGGCAGCGTCCTGCTGATTGGTCCGCTGGTCGCACGTTTTGGTAGAGCCGTCATATCCAAACCGGGGGGTGACAAAATTGGTCGCCGCCGTCTCGACACCCATTTTATGGGTATTCAGAAATTGGGTGCTACCTGTCATTATGACGAGGTGGCAGAGACGTTCGAAATCACAGCCGACAAACTGATGGGTACCTATATGCTTCTCGACGAAGCTTCGGTGACCGGTACGGCCAATATCATTATGGCTGCTGTTCTTGCTGAAGGCACCACGACCATTTATAACGCAGCTTGTGAACCCTATGTGCAACAGTTATGCCATCTGCTTTGTGCGATGGGGGCGAATATCAAAGGAATCGCTTCCAACCTGCTGACCATTGAAGGGGTGAAGGAACTGCACGGCGCTTCCCATACCATTTTGCCCGATATGATTGAAATCGGTAGTTTTATCGGTATGGCTGCCATGATCGGTGACGGCATGACCATTAAAAATGTCTCTTACGAAAATTTGGGAATTATCCCGGATGCTTTCGAACGCCTCGGTGTGAAAATGGAACGACAGGGAGACGACTTGTATATCCCTCGTCAGGACCATTACCAGATAGAGAGTTTTATTGACGGTTCGTTCATGACGTTGGCGGACGCACCTTGGCCGGGACTCACTCCCGACTTGCTGAGTGTGCTCATCGTTGTGGCCACTCAGGCAAAGGGCTCTGTACTTTTCCATCAGAAGATGTTTGAAAGCCGTTTGTTCTTCGTGGACAAACTGATAGACATGGGGGCCCAGATTATCTTGTGCGATCCCCATCGGGCAGTTGTTGTGGGCCACGACCACCAAATCCAGTTGCGTGGCAAACGCATGGTCAGCCCTGACATCCGTGCCGGTATTGCCATGTTGATTGCCGCTTTGAGTGCAGAAGGCGTGAGCAAGATAGAAAATGTAGAACAAATTGACCGAGGTTACGAAAATATTGAAGAACGTTTGCGTGCCTTAGGAGCAAATATAATTAGAGCATAATGATAAGACCTGAAGAAGTCTTCTATATCGGACGTATTACCAAGTTCAGAGGAATCTGTGGTGAGTTGGAACTCAATTTCACCGATGACGCCTTCGACCGTGGAGATGCGGAATATCTGGTTTTTGAAATTGACGGTATTCTCATTCCTTTCTTTTGGGAGGAATATAAGTTTAAAAACGACCAGACTGCCATTTTCAAATTTGAAGATATCGACAATGAAGTCACTGCAAAGAAATACGTAGGCGTCAAAGTTTACTATCCTTTGAGTTGTTTGGAAGAGGATGACAGTGAAGAGCTGAGTTCCATCCGTGCAGTCACCGGATTCCACGTGGCCGAAGCGCAACATGGCGACCTGGGTGTGGTGACCCATGTCGATGACAGTTCCGCCAATGTCCTTTTCACCATAGAATCTCCCGAAGGTAAAGAATACATCATTCCTTTCCACGATGATTTCCTGTTAGATTTCGACTTGAAGAAGCGCCACCTGACGTTGGCTTTGCCCGAAGGTCTGCTCGATCTGAATGACTAAGGGAACAAATAAATTAGCTAAAATGAAAAAGAAAATAGCCATTTTGGGTTCTACGGGTTCTATCGGAACTCAGGCCTTAGATGTGATTCGTGAACATAGCGAACATTATGAAGCCTATGTGCTTACGGCTGGCAGAAATGCCGATTTGCTGATTCAGCAAGCTAAGGAATTTATGCCGGATTCAGTGGTGATTGCTGATGAAAGCAAATACGACTACGTGGTCGAAGCGCTGGCCCAGCTGCCTATCAAGGTGTATGCCGGTGCACAGGCGTTGTGCGAAGTGGTGGAAGCCGGTCCGGTAGATATGGTACTTACCGCCATGGTAGGTTTTGCGGGTCTGCGTCCTACGGTGCATGCTTTGCGTGCCCATAAGCCTATCGCTCTGGCCAATAAGGAAACCCTGGTGGTTGCCGGTGAGGTCATCAATCGTCTCGCAATGGAAAACCATGTGCCCATTCTTCCGGTAGACAGCGAGCATTCTGCTATTTTCCAGTCTATCGTAGGCGAAGGCAACAATCCTATCGAGAAAATTCTGTTGACTGCTTCTGGTGGACCTTTCCGCAAGTTTACCAGCGAAGAGTTGCAGCACGTCACCTGCAGTCAGGCCTTGAAACATCCTAACTGGAATATGGGTGCGAAGATTACGATAGACTCTGCTACGATGATGAACAAGGGTTTTGAGATGATTGAGGCCAAATGGCTCTTCGGCGTGGCTCCCGATGACATTCAGGTGGTGGTACATCCTGAAAGCATCATTCACTCTGCCGTTCAGTTTTGTGACGGTGCGGTGAAGGCGCAGCTGGGAGTTCCCGATATGCGTCTGCCTATCCAGTATGCGTTTACCTATCCACAGCGTATGAGTCTTTCGGGTGACCGTCTGGATTTGTTCAAGTTGGGCGCGATGCATTTCGAACCTGCAGATATGGAGAAATTCCGTTGTCTGGGTCTTGCCTACGAAGCCGTCAAAGCAGGTGGCAATGTGCCCTGCATCTTGAATGCCGCCAACGAAGTGGCCAATCTGGCATTCCGCGAAGAGCGCCTCTCCTTCTGTGGCGTTGCCGAAGTTATCGAAGAGACCATCAACCGGGCAACCAAGGACTTTTCTCCTACATTGGAAACTTATTTCGAAACCGACAAGGAAGTCCGCGCCATTGCTGCCGAAATCATTGGCAGACGCTAAAACAAACATGGAAGGACTATTCAGGCAGTTCTAACCAATACAATTATTAATTCTAAACTTAAGAACTTTAAAATAATCGATGGAAGTATTTTTGATTAAAGCTGCACAGCTGATATTATGCTTTGCTATTTTGATTGTGCTTCACGAAGGTGGACACTTCTTCTTTGCAAAGTTGTTTAAAGTGCGGGTAGAGAAATTCTGCCTGTTCTTCGACCCTTGGAAATCGTGGAAGTTGTTCAGTTTCCATGGTACTGACTACCATATAGGCTGGCTGCCTCTGGGCGGTTATGTGAAAATTTCCGGTATGATTGACGAGTCCATGGATACCGAACAGATGAAGAAGCCTGTACAACCTTATGAATTTCGTGCGAAGCCAGCCTGGCAACGCCTGCTCATCATGGTGGGAGGTGTCCTGGTCAATTTCCTTTTGGCATTGTTCATTTATGCCATGATTCTTTTCACTTGGGGTGACACCTACATCCCCATTGAAAACATGAAGGACGGTTTCAAATTCAGCGAAAGCGCCCAGAAGTTGGGATTCCGCGACGGCGATATTCCTTTGCGTACCAACGAAGTCGCTTTCGACCGTTTCAAAGTCGACATCTACCGCGATTTGTCTACCGCGACCTCTGTGACCGTTTTGCGTGACGGCAAGGAAAAGACTTTTGCTTTGCCCGGCGATTTGAATATGCTGGATATGTTGAAGGAGCAACCTCCCTTCCTCGCACCTTATCTCACCTCACTCATTGATAGTGTGGCTGTTGGAGGACCTGCTGCCAAGGCCGGCATACTTCCCGGAGACAAATTAATCTGTATGAATGGTAAGGATTTGTCTACCTGGAACGAATTCGATTACATAATGATAGACTTGCGCAATTCCATCACTGCCTATCGTGAGGAAGGCAATGCCAAAATGGTGGACAGCCTGAGCCGTGTGAATGTAGTCGTTCAGCATGCTGCCAAAGCAACCCCAGATACCTTGAACCTGGTATTGAACAAGGACGTCATGATGGGTATCTTCAAGCACAGTCCTATCCTGCACTATGAGAAGGTCACTCGTGAATATTCCTTCTTCGAATCCTTCCCCGCAGGCATCCACCACGGATGGAATGTACTGACGGGTTATGTCGAGGACTTGAAATATCTCTTTACAGCTGACGGTGCAAAGAGTGTAGGTAGTTTTGGTGCAATCGGAAATTTGTTCCCTGCCCAGTGGGACTGGATGCGTTTCTGGGAATTGACCGCATTCATCTCGTTGATGCTCGCCTTCATGAACATTCTGCCTATTCCGGCATTGGACGGTGGACATGTCTTGTTCCTGCTTTACGAAGTGATTACCCGTCGCAAGCCTTCGGATAAATTTATGGAGTATGCGCAGACTGCAGGTATGTGGTTCCTCTTTGCCTTGATGGCTTATGCGATATTCAACGACTGTGCCCGGTTCCTTTTCTAACGGAATCTGTCAAACAGTCAATCAGACAAATGCCCCGTCCGAATTCATTGCTATATAGTATATCGGTTGCAAAGATTCGGTAAGGCAACGGGTTCTCATCAAATTCTCAGGGCAGATCCTGTTTCCCACATTCGTCAACTGAATGCACAGCCTGTCCTTGTCCTGAAAATCATTTTCTGAAAGGAATTCCGATCAACTGACATTTGAATTACTTACATAAAAAAGGACTGATTCTTGTGAAGAGTCAGTCCTTTTATTCATTTATATAGATGGTAATCCGAAATGAAGTCGGCATTACCATTTTTTAAAAAAATGAAAAATGGGGGAACCTTTATGGCTGCTGTATTTCGATGCTGATTTGCAGAATGTTTTTAGAAACCTTCTGGCAGTCATGAATCAAGTCATATTGTAAGAGCACGTTGATGTGCTCTTCCTCTATACGGGCATCGTAGCGGGTCGTGTTGATACGGAATGCCATATCGCCATAAGCGGTAATGTATTCTGCATCGGTTGTTTTTCCTGAATCGAAGACCATACGCGAAGTGACCGCACCCGTTCTGTCCAAAACCGCACCGTCTTTTTTCAACGTCAGAGTATTATTGACAAGATTGTCCCCTTCCATCTTCTCACAATAGATGATGGTGTGGACATTCTTTGTAGCAGTGTATTCGCCAACAGAGTTGGTTGTAATCTGATCTGCATAATCATCATATTGTTGCGCACTGTGTACAAATACGCGTACGGACTTCTTCATAGGCTTTATGATTTATATTGTTACGGACAGCCTTGTGTCTCTTTAGGGAGAACAAAGGTGTGCTGTCGGTATTTTATTATGAAATAGAATGATGACCCCTATCTAAAAATGAACATTAATAACGAAACATATTTAGAGGACTCATTTACAAAGTTAGTATTATTTTTGAATAATGACAAATTTGAGAGTAATCCGTGTTCAAAACGTCGTTTTTTATTATAAAAAATGAGGAATCGGTGCGATTTACCACCGATTCCTCGTTATGCTGTTACGTTTTCTGATAGTTATTTGCTATCAGGCGTTCTTTTCGGAGAGATATTTGTCCATGGATTCAGCCGCATGTTTGCCGTCTCCCATAGCCAGAATAACGGTCGCACCACCACGAACGATGTCGCCGCCGGCAAAAATGGTCGGGATGCTGGACTGCATGCCTTCGTTTACTTCGATAGTGCCCTTCTTTCCTAAAGAGAGTCCTTCGACAGAGTGGGGGACAATCGGATTTGGAGATACACCAATGCTGACGATGACCAAATCGACATCCATCTTTTCGATAGCCCCTTCGATGGGCACCGGACTACGGCGTCCGGAAGCGTCGGGTTCTCCCAGTTCCATTTTTTGCAGGACGACCTGTTTGACATGTCCCTTCTCGTCGGCAATATATTCAATCGGATTGTGGAGGGTGAGGAACTGTACGCCTTCCTGTTTAGCATGATGTACTTCTTCAAGTCGGGCAGGCATTTCCTCTTCCGAACGGCGGTAGATGATGGTCGCGGTTTCTGCTCCCAGACGTAAGGCGGTACGTACGGAGTCCATGGCAGTGTTACCACCTCCCACTACGGCCACATGTTTGCCGAAAGCAATCGGCGTGTCGCTCTCTTCGTTGGAAGCGTCCATCAAGTTCACACGGGTCAGATACTCGTTACTTGACATGATGTTGATGGAATTTTCACCAGGGATATTCATAAATCTTGGCAGACCCGCACCAGAGGCAACGAAGATTCCCTTGTAGCCCTCTGCTTCGAGTTGTTCCACACTGATGGTCTTGCCCACAATGCAGTCCTTGACGAAGCGCACGCCAGACTTTTCGAGATTTTGAATTTCATATTCCACCACCTTGTTGGGCAGACGGAATTCAGGAATACCATATTTCAAGACACCGCCGATTTCGTGCAAAGCTTCGAATACCGTCACGTCGTATCCCCGTTTGGCCATGGAGCCTGCAAATGACAGACCGGCAGGACCGGAACCGACAACGCCGACTTTCATATTCTTTTTCACTGAAGGAACGATTGGTTCAGCCTGGGCATGTTCTCTTTCGTAGTCGGCGGCAAAACGTTCCAGATAACCGATGGCCACTGCTTTTCCACCAGTCTTGAGATGAATACATTGTGATTCGCACTGTTTCTCTTGCGGACAGACACGGCCACAGACAGCAGGAAGCGCACTGGTCTCTTTGATGGTATGGGCAGCCTCGATAAATTCGCCCTTTTCGATATGTTTGATAAAACGAGGGATGTCGATGCCCACGGGACAACCTTTCACACAGCCCGGATTGGCGCAGTCCATACAGCGGTGGGCTTCGTGCTGGGCTACCTGTGCGGTGAGTCCTTGGTTCACCTCTTCTTTCAACTGGCGGGCACGGTAAGCAGGGTCGAGCTCGTTCATCTGGCAACGTTCGATGGCCATGCGTTCTTTCGGTTTCATAGCCTTGCGCAATTCCTTGCGCCATTCAGCGTCGCGCGATTTATTGATAGCCTCTTCCATGTGGATGAAATGTTCCATCTCTTCGTGTTCCGCTTCTTTGAAGGCACCCAGACGCTTGAGCATTTCATCGAAATCCACCTGGTGTCCGTCAAATTCCGGACCATCCACACAAACGAATTTGGTTTTGCCTCCTACTGTGATACGGCAGGCACCGCACATGCCTGTACCATCCACCATAATGGTGTTCAAGGATACATCCGTAGGAATTTCATATTTCTTTGTAAGCAAGCAGACAAACTTCATCATGATGGCAGGACCGATGGCAAAGCATTTGTTGACGGTTTCGCGCTTGATAACCGACTCGATACCCTCGGTGACCAGTCCCTTGTTGCCATACGATCCGTCGTCGGTCATGATGATAACCTCGTCGGAGGAAGCTCTCATTTCCTTTTCCAAGATGATCAAGTCCTTGTTGCGGCCGGCGAGGACAGAGATAACCCGGTTACCGGCAGCCTTCAGTGCCTGGACGATAGGGAGCATCGGAGCCACACCGACGCCACCGCCGGCACATACCACGGTGCCAAAGTTTTCAATATGGGTAGCTTTTCCCAGAGGACCTACAACGTCTGTGATGTAATCGCCGACATTGAGGGCGCACAATTTGGTAGAAGACAATCCGATTTTTTGAACCACCAGCGAGATGGTACCTTTATCTTTGTCAGCTTCAGCAATAGTCAATGGCATACGCTCGCCGTGTTCGCCAACTCTGACGATGACGAAGTGACCCGCACGACGTGATTTCGCTATAAGTGGTGCTTCGACCACCAGTTTGAACACCTTCTCTGAGAATTGTTCCTTGCTTACAATTTTATTCATGATAGCTTAGCTTTTAAACGAAGTCGGAGCAAAATTGTATTTTGTAGCAACTTCACTTTCTTAATATATGAATCATCAGAGCAAATGTACATAATTTTTTTATTCCCACAACTATAAATACACAATACCTCCGGTGGTGTGCCTTTTTTTTGTGAAAAGTTGTTTTAAGATATTTAAAAGAGGAGGTTTGGGTATTTATTTAGGGGTAAAGTGGTCGTATTTACCGCTTTTTTGCGATATTTGCTACCAAAATCGAACGATATCTATTAAAAAGACATTATGAAACGGTTAATATTTACTTTATTGGTAGTTTTTTGTAGTTCCTTGTCTTTGAAAGCGTTGAATTACGAGGATGCCCGGCGTGAGGCTTGGTTCTTAACGGACAAGATGGCGTATGAACTAAATTTAACGTCGGAGCAATGTGACTTGGCTTATCAAATCAATCTGGAGTATCTGTTGAGTATTCATCGAGCTTCCGATTGTGGTGGTGTGTACTGGACTTTCCGTAACGATGACTTCCGTTGCGTTTTGTTCCCTTGGCAGTACAGCATGTATATTACCTTGGATTATTTCTATCATCCTATCCGATGGGTTCGTTCTTCATGGTATTATCCTGTCTGGCGGCGTTATCGTCGGGGATATTATTATTTTGACCGCCCGGTAGTTTATGTAAGTTATCGCGGAGGCACCTGGCGCCACAGAAGTCATCGGAGTTGCAGTCCTTATCGTGGCAGACATTTCAGCCATGGCGTCGGATTGCGCGACCGATATCATGGAGGCAAGGGGCATCGACCGGAATACCGTCCGGAGCACGGACGTCCCTCCCGTCCTTCCCGTCCTTCCCGTCCAGGCCGTGATTTAGACAATCAACGTACAGAACAACAACGTCCGTCCCGTGAGCATGGCAATGTTCGTCCGTCCAGAGAGTTTGGAAAGGAAGGCAACCGAGGTTCTGTGAGCCACTCCCGTAGCGAACGCAGTGTATCTCATGATAGAAGCAATTCTCGAGAGAGAAAAGTTTCTCATGACAGGGGCGGATCTCACGACAACGGTGGTGAAAGAGGTTCTAGAAATTTCGGAAGATAAAACGTATTATTCATTTACCTATAAATATAGAGGAGGACTGTCAGGCCCTCCTTTTTCTTGAGTTTTAGAACAGAATCGTTTCTTCATGCTGTTCTGAAATATTTATCCTTAACCATTTAAATTTATGAATCAAACGACAACTATTGAAACCGCAAAGACTGCGGGTAAGAAACGTTATTGGTGGAAAGCGATTGCTTCTTTCCTGATGGTGCTCTTCACCATGCCGCTCGGTCATGCCTTGATGATTTTGATGGAACATTTCCTTGCATCCGGTCCCTTGCATTATGCAGCTTTTGTTATGGGCTTTGTAGGTATGTTAATGGTGGTCATCGGTGTCTTTGCCAACGGTGATACCCGTCAAACCCTTTGGGGATTCTTCGGCGGACTGCTTTTCTGGACAGGCTGGGTGGAATTCCTTTTCATGTATTTCGCCAACCGCTTCCATACCCAGGCCCTGCTGGATCCCAATACCGGTGAGGTGATTACCCGCCCTGAATATCTGATTATGCCAGCGTCTTTCGGCTTTTGGATGATGATTATGTTGATGTATCTTTTCTCTACCCGTAATGGCTGTAACTTCATCAACTGGTTCCAGCGCCTTTTCTTTGGGAAGAAAGCCAAGGAAATCGCTTCCCGTCCGATGACCCGTCACGCCAGTATTGTGGTGTTCATGGAATTGATGATGATACTTTGGGGTTCTTACTTGCTTCTCATGTTCTGTTATGACGAAGAGTTCCTCGGTGTCAACCATCCTTTCACACTCTTTGTAGGGGTAGGCTGTTTTATCGGTTCTTTCTTCATTTTTGCCAAGCAGTTGCGCATCTCTTCCTGGGGTGCCAACATCCGGATGGCCATTCCTGCGGTGATTGTCTTGTGGACACCGGTAGAAATCCTGGGCCGTATGAATTTCTTCAGTGAGTTTTGGATTGAACCGTTGAAGTATAAGACGGAGATGTCCATCATTCTGGGATCTTTTGTGGTCCTGGCGCTCTATCTGTGGGTGGCCGGTCGGCATAAGCAGAAGGCACAGTAGAATATTTCAACCGACTCCATATCTTCGCATCGCCCGAGATATGAGGTGAGATACCTATTCTGAAATAAATGGGTTGCTTTTGCCGGCACTCTTCCATTTATTCGGCATTTATTTTGAAAAGATCATGAAGTTTGTGTTCCAGTCTCTATTGTTGATGGCTGGAACACATTTTTATTACGAACCTATTTTCTCCTTAATCAGGAATATATCTTGTCTTCGATTCAGAACGCGTCCAGCCCCTCATGAATTAGGCTTCTGCATTTACAACAGTCATAAATATGATATAACTATTGATA